>OHWH01000077.1_pt1 | contig 101398 bp, 79 predicted proteins | sample 1579701 | NCBI WGS metagenome assembly OHWH01 (sample SAMEA3882515, study PRJEB24775) | human gut metagenome | biome: human-associated habitat; feature: intestine environment; material: feces | place: Netherlands | collected 2009/2010 | reverse complement strand
GGGTGCCGACTGGCGCCCGTCTAAAAGGGGATACCCTAAAATTGGAAGTTTACAACAGGAAAGCCGCTTGTCAAGACCTACTGAAACGGGAGGAACGCACCGCGACCACACGTTTCGACGGAAAGGAACTGAAGACTGACAAGGTATATTGAAATAGCAAAATTATTACTGCAAAAAAAAGCTCAAATCAATATTATTGATAGATATGGAAATAACCCTTTACGGGTTGCAGTATTCAATGCTTATGGTGATTATAGAATAGTAAAACTCTTTTTAAAGTATAATACTAATATTCAAAATAAGAATAGAGTCAATCGCTCTCCATTGGATTTTGCCAAACAAATCAATGACTTAGATTTAGTTAATATTCTTCTTAATGAGAGGCCAAATAATTCATAAATTACAAATGAATTAGAACTTTAATGTAATCCTGCCAATATGCTACTTATCAAGTATAATGGCAGGATTCTTTAGTATATCCGGAGCAGACGGGACGGTGGAAACCTATACCGACAACGAAGGAAGAACCGTGCTGGAGCGGAGAATACACACCGATACGAAAGGAACGGAACACCTTGACACCTACTATGTGTACGATGACCTGAACAGACTGCGCTACGTGCTGCCCCCGCAGGCTGAAGAAATATTCCGGCAGGCAGGGGAAACCCGCTCCGGGAGTGATAAAGGGATAGCAGACTACGCATACGTATACCGGTACGACGGAAACGGAAACTGCATCAGCAAAAAGATGCCCGGAAGCGAAGAAGTGGAAATGGTGTACGACAAGGCAAGAAGAAGGGTGTTGAGCAGGGACGGCAAATGCCGCAAAGAAGGGAAATGGACGTTCTGGCTCTATGAGGAGACCGGAAGACAGGCCGTGCAGGGAATCTGCACAAACCCCGATGTGGAGGCCCTAAAAAACGACACCGTGACGACCCGATGGACAGACAGGGGCATACTGGCGGGATACGAGGCACCCGGGACATTGGGACAGGACATACAGCTCCTGAAAGCGGACTATTACGACTACTATGCATTTCTCGATGACGAAGAACTCCTGCCGGAAAACAGGCAGGAGTACGGAAAAGTATATCCTGACACACAGAAGCCGGATGCGGCGGGACTGAAGACGGGTACGGCGAGCTATGCAGCGGACGGAAGCGGAACACTCACCGGAATGGAAGTACTGTACTACGACAGCTTCGGAAGATGCGTACAGAAAAGACTGAAGAACCATCTGGGAGAAACCGATGAAGAATATACGGCATATACCTTCACCGGACTGCCCCGGCTGGTGATGAGAGTCCACCGTTCACCCGATCAGGAAGAGCGGAAAGAAATGCTGCGCTACGAGTACGACACGATGGACCGGCTTCTCAAGGTGTACTTCCGCCTGGACGACAAGGAAGAGGAGCTGGTATGCGATAATGTATATGACGACTTGGGAAGAGTCGTGGTCGACCGGAGAAACGGAACGGACAACCTGAGAACCGGATATACCTACAACATCCGAAACTGGATGACCTCCATCGAAAGTCCGCTCTTCAAGGAGGAGCTGCACTATACTGACGGAACCGGAACACCCTGCTACAACGGAAACATCAGCAGCATCAGCTGGAAGGCTGGGGAGGAACAGACCACAAGAGGTTACAGGTTTACCTACGACGGACTGGACCGCATGAAAAAGGCGGAATACGGAGAGGGGGAACGGCTTGCAGTCAACCCTAACCGCTTCAATGAGGAGGTTACCGCCTACGACAAAACGGGAAACATTCTCGGAATCAGACGCATGGGACAGACCGGAGCGCAGGAATACGGACTGGTGGACAACCTCGCACTGACCTACAGCGGAAACCAGCTGACAAAAGTTACCGACAATGCAGCAAGTTCCGCATACAACAACGGCTTTGAATTCAAGGACGGGGCAGACAAAGAAACGGAATATACCTACGATGAAAACGGAAATCTTACTCAAGATTTGAACCGGAACATCAAGGATATTCAATATAATTTCCTAAATTTGCCGCAACGCATTGAGTTCGAAGACGGAAGTACGACCGAATACCTCTATGACGCCGAAGGAAGAAAGCTCCGCACGTTACACAAGGCAGACGGAAAGACAACTACCACCGACTATGCAGGGAATTTGATCTATGAAAACGGAAATCCCGCCAGACTGCTTACCGGATACGGATATGTGTCTTTACTCGACGGTATGTACCACTACTACCTGCAGGACCATTTGGGAAACAACCGCGTGGTGGCAGACCGGAACGGAAAGGTGGAGGAAGTGAACCATTACTACCCCTTCGGAGGTATGTTCCCCACCACCGGAAACATACAGCCTTACAAGTACAACGGAAAGGAACTCGACACACGGAAGGGACTCAACTGGTACGATTACGGGGCAAGATATTATGATCCGGCACTGGGAAGATTCACAGTAGTAGATTCAGTAGCTGAAAAACACTACTATGCCTCTCCGTATATATATTGTAACAATCTTCCCATGAGGTATATCGATCCCGATGGAAATGATTGGAAAGATGCATATCCACATTTAGAGAATGCAATATCAGCCAATGTCTCTATTGGTTGGAGATTGAGTGCTAACTTTCAAGTTTGGGGTGCTAAAGTTGGAATAGATGCTGATGCTGGAAGTGTAAAAATAGGAAATGATGGAATACGAGCAACTAAAGGAGCATCAATAGATTTGGGAATTGGAGGAGCTGGGACCTATCAAGAAGCATATGAAATAAATGATAAATATTCGGCCTTAGAAGAAGGAACATCTTGGAATTTCCTTATGCTTAAAGAAACAACAAATAAAACCACTATATATGACTCAACAGGAAAATATTTTAAAGAAGTACATCATAAAGAAGAAAAGAAAGAAGAAATAACTGCAGGAGGTTCTGCTGCAATAGGTATTGGTTTTGAGGTATCTATTAACCTCAAAGAAATATATAATTTTTTTACCGATTTATTTAAATAGTTTCAACATGGATTATACCAAACGTTTTTTATCATTCCTCATTGATGAAATCATTTTTTCAGTTATGTCAATAGTTCTAATGCTTATATTATCTCATATAGGAATATTAAAAGAAAACTTTAACTTTTCTATTATAGGACCAATTATTTTTTGGAGTCTCTTCATCTTTAAAGATCTAAAAGGTAAAAGTTTTGGAAAAAGTATATTTAAGTTGCAAATTGTGGACTGCCAAACAAAAAAAACAGCATCTCCACTAAAATGCGTCTTACGCAATCTATTTTACATATTAGGCATATTTGATTTAATATTTATGTGTTATCATTCTCAAGGAAGAAGGTTAGGAGATTATATCGTAGGTACTAAAGTCATCAAGTTGTAATTCAATTTAATAATTGAGTAGGAGGAAAATGAAAGTTTTCTTCCTACTTTCATTTTCCGACCTCTCACACCACCGTACGTACCATTCGGCATACAGTGCTTCTCTTGATAATATGCGGCGAAGAAATGAAATCATGTTATGAATATTAGTACACATATTGGAGTAACATTGCAAATATGTCTATCTGCTCATACTGCCATTAATGCATATTCTCCTATTACAATGGTTTCCGCTATCCCTTACAGGAAGTGTTGACAAGGACATTCAGAGGTATAAAACATAATAAATAGGCTTTCTCATAAAGAGAGACTGTTTTCGAATAATTAAAATTTGAAACAACCTCTTTTTTTATGAAAACACTGCCAATGATGCATCTGTAACAGGATGACCACCATCCAAAGCCCGCTCTTCAAGGAGGAGCTGCACTATACGGACGGAACCGGAACATCAAGGATATTCAATATAATTTCCTAAATTTGCCTGAAACCATCACATTCGGAGACGGAAGTACGACCGAATACCTCTATGACGCCGACGGAAGAAAGCTCCGCACGGTACACAGGGCAGACGGAAAGACGACCACCACCGACTATGTGGGGAATTTGATCTATGAAAACGGGAAGCCCGTCAGACTGCTTACCGGATACGGATATGTATCCCTGCCCGACGGTATGTACCACTACTACCTGAAGGATCATCAGGGAAACAACCGCGTGGTGGCAGATCGGAACGGAAAGGTGGAGGAAGTGAACCATTACTACCCCTTCGGAGGTATGTTCGCCCACAACGGAAACGTACAGCCCTACAAGTACAACGGAAAGGAACTCGACACACGGAAGGAACTCAACTGGTACGACTATGGGGCAAGGCATTATGATGCGACGCTGGGAAGATGGCATGTACAGGATCCGATGCAGGAGAAATATTCATATGTAAATAGTTACTGTTATGTTTGTAATAATCCTATCAAATTTATAGATGTAGAAGGCTTAAAGCCTCGTATGTATATTGAAACTCAGGGATTAGGACATACATTTATAACAACAGGTAATGGAGACAATACAACAGTATATACTTATGGAAGATATGGTGCAGTTTATAAAGATAAATCATCGGCTAATTCAACATCACCAATAGGTGAAGGCGTTTTAATAATATACAAAGGAACAGAAGCAAAAGAGTTTATCAAAGATCAAATCAATAATCGAAAAGCATCAGCTTTTGAATTTGCTAATGGCTCAGATTCTAAGGTCGATAGATTCTTTCAAGATAAATTCAATCAAAGTGATAAAATCCCATCTGGAAACAAAATAAAAAACAAGAGTAATGCAAGAGTTATTGATGAATATAATCTTCTGAATAATAATTGTACCACTTTATCTATAGAAGCTATTGAAAAAGGAGGCGGTGATGTATCTTTTTTAAAAGGTGAAATTGCTCCATTTAAAGCACTCCAAGGAGCATCAAAAGCTATTATTTGGGATAACATTAGAGCTTTATTCGGAAACGAAAGAAAAATAATATCTCTTAGTCCCGAAAAAATATTAAATGAATTTAAAACAGAGTAGTTACTAATACGAGGGTGAATTCCAACATTCACCCTCATAAATATTTAAAAATATGAAAAATGCAAGACTAAATAGAATTGTCTTATGGAGTTGGTTGGGGGTATCAAGTATTACATTCCTTTTTTTATGCTACAATTATATCAACTCATTAGATATAATATATTATCAAGTTTATGCTTGGCCTAAAACTCCTACTTTAACTTTTACTATGAATGAAATATCAAATAGTATTGCATCATATAAGCTGATACATGGAATAGCAATCTTATATACAATGATTTCTTTAATAATATTATTGTATCTTCTAAAATCACAGAACAATAATAATGATTAAGTATAGTTCAGAGTACGATTATGGGGCAAGACATTATGATCCGGCTGTAGGAAGATGGCATGTGAAGGATCCGATGCAGGAGAAAAGGATTGGTTTGTTTCCATATTGCTATACAAGTAATAATCCGGTCAACCGTATTGACCCGAACGGTATGCTGGATGATTGGGTAGAGGATGTGAAAACAAATAAAATAGAATGGAAAGACAATATAACATCAGCAAGCCAGACTCCGGAGGGGTATAGATATGTAGGTAAGAATGAGAAAGATATTCTGTATCATTTTAACTTACCGACTACGTATGATACAAAACAAGAGAAAGCTTGGAGTGGAGGAATTGATGGTGATGAAAAAATACCAATGGGGATAGCTCCACAAGGTGGACTCTCTTCCTCTTCTGGAAATCTGACAGTTTCTGCTAATGTTACCACAGATTCCAGTCAAGCAACTCAGGACAATGCTCAAGGAAAAGTATTTGAAGGGATTACATTTACTGCAAATCTTTCCCAGCAAGCATTATCCTCAAATGAAAGCTATAGAAACATTTATTCGGGATGGTTCTCTGTTTTTTATGATAAAAAATACACAACTCCTTTAGTAAGACCCAAAGGAAATATCATATATGCAACCGGAACAGTTCCACAAACTGCAACTATTTCGATTCCGGCACAGAATTTAAATAGGAATAGTTATTTTAGCCATGCCGTAGTAGAAGCAGGTGCAACCAATAGCGGAGCATTATTCACTCAGTCTGTAAGTATTGAATGGAATTTGAAGTTAAACCCTTTATTTATACAACAAAAATGAAAGCATTATTACAAATATTATTGCTGACCGTTGCTTTTACAGGTTGTCAGAATCATGGAGCAAAAAAGGCAGACTTGTCATCTGCCGACTCTATATTGGTAGATTCTCTATTTAAGAAATACCAAAAAGAATCTAAGCAATATATTTTTATGTATCAAACAACTTCCCCCAAACATAAAGAGTATTTGGACTCGGCTCTCTATTTGGTAGAAGAAGCTATCGAAAAGGGGTATTCAAAACTCTATTATTTTGAATTAGGGAAATTAGGTATTTTAGCAGAAATGGGAGAATATGACAAGGCGGTTGAGTATGTATATTCCTTAAACAAATATGAATACATAAAAAACTATCCGTATTTAATTGTTATAAAAAATCGCTTTAAAGCAATGCAATGCCATGCCAAAAATGACAAGGAAGGTGAAAAGAAATATCTACATAAAATAGTTTCTATCATAAAAACCTACATTGATAAGCACAAAAAGGAAATCTTAGAATATTTACAATCAGATGACCCTCAAAAGCTATCAAAAGGAGATTACATGATGGCAGTTGCTACATATTGTCAATATACAATGTTATTATACGGAGAAGGAAAAGCTCAAAAAGAACTGGAAGAACTTTCATCTGCTATGTCATCTATAGCTAAACAGATTTTTATGTTTCCGCCAAAAGAAGATGACCTTAAAGGATTTTATGGATATTAGTATCTGCTTTTACCTCATAAAAGGAAAAAAGGAAATACAATAAAACATAATATTCTCATAAAGAGAGACTGTTCTTGAATAATTAAAATTTGAAACAGTCTCTCTTTTTATGAAACACTGCCAGTGATGCATCCAGGACAAGATGACCTCCATCGAAAGCCTGCTCTTCAAGGAGGAGCTGCACTATACGGAAGGAATTGCCCCCCTGCTACAACGGAAACCAGCTGACAAAAATTACCGACAATGCGGCAAGTTCCGCATACAACAACGGCTTTGAATTCAAGGACGGGTCAGATAGCGAAACGGAATATACCTGCGATGAAAATTACAATGATTTTATTTCGAAGTAAATAATGTTTTATGTTAGATGAAAAATCAGATGATAAAAGCGTTATACTCTTCACTGAACGAATGCGAGCCGTTTTCGTGTGTGAAGTCGGTTCCGAGAAAATGATCGGATAACGTACAGAGAGCGTGTTTGCAGTCACTCTGCCGGATGGCTATCGATACGCAATGATTGTCATTCCCGTACGAAATCATCAGGATAGGTATGTCGTGCAGCAATTCGATGATACGGCTGCTTGCATCCGAATCTCCCCAGTTCAGTTTTCCGAGTATGCTGATAGTGGCAATATTGTTTTCCGTGATTAATTCGGCAAATCCTGACAGCTCACGGCGGAGCAGGCCGAGGGTTTCGGTGTCTGTTTCTATTGCCATCGAAATGTTGGTGCTGGAAGATGTCATCAGATAGATAGATACCTTGTACTTCGCGAAGACTGTAAGTGTTTTCTCCAGAAAGCGGAAGGAAGAAATACTTCCCGATGAGTGCAGTCGGATGTAGGTTATGTGCTTCCGGGCTGTGATGGCTTTTACGGTATGCGTTTCTTCTTGTATCTCACTGACGAGGTGGATGATGCGGCCTTGTCCGTTTATCAGCCGGATACTAATCTGATATTGATGGGCAAGCGAGAGACTGCGGGGTGATACCAGACGAACGCCGGCATTGATGAGGCTCTCGGTTTCTTCGAAGGAGAACATCGTGTCGTTGCTTTCTTCCGGCTTTTGATTGTCGTTCGGGATGTATATTTCTTTTGCCTGTATCCGTTGTACGAGTTCTTGAGCACGGAAAGCGATGGCCAGATACATGGCATAAGCGCAACTGTCACCTTTGGCGATATATTCTACTTCACCGTAAGCATTCTGGCATACAAGCGACTGGGTGACATAGACTGCGGCTTGTGCTGTTTGCGCAAAAGCTTGTGCCTGCTGGCAGATTGTTTCTAAATCAGGTTTTCCGTCAGCATCCAGGTGCATCAGTGTGGCAGCATCTGCTACAGTGGCATCAATGTGTCGGCTTTTTAAATAGGCGGCTACCAGTGCCGAAGAAATGTATTCTCCCGAAATGAGTAATCTGCGTTCGTCGGACTGGCTGAACGTGCTGTTTGCCAGTTGCCGGATATGCTGGAAATTGGATGTGATCTGTGTTTGGGCAAACTCAAAGGCTGAACCATGATTGGGCAGGAATCCGGAAACAGTTTCCATGCAGTGCTTTTCCAGATGCAGGATGGCTTGTGAAGCCTTTTCCTGTTCGGCACGGAACAAATGAATGGAAATTTCTTGAAGACTGCGTTTGATTCGGTCGAAAGCAGGAACGATTATAAGTAAGGGAGCTTCTGTACAGATGTAATCAGACATCTGCATGATGTCTTCAAGATGGGTTACTGTTCCTAAATTACAAACTTTCATTTTTCTCTTTTTGAGTTAAGTGTTTGGTTATTATGCCGTTTTGTTAGCCTTTTTATCTCGTTTTTTAAGAAAGCCTTTTTACAAAGTGTAAAGATACATATTTTTATGAAACCGTATTCTTTTATGAAACTTTTGTGATGAAAGATAATTAAAATAAGAAAAACGGTTTGAAGAAGGCTTAAAAATGTCCTGTCGCAATGAGTTTATCCGATTTTTTAAGCCGGCTTTCGGTTTTTTCTCTATATTTGCAGCCATCTGAATAAAACCATATGCACGAAAACACATTACATAACCAGAGAAAATCGATCCGTTTCCGCCGTTGGAGCCGGAAAAATTATGCTGTGTTCGGAAGTCTGCACCGGCATGTGACGATTGGAAGGGTGTGTAAGGGTATTGCCGATTCATCGTTGGATAAGGCAAGACATATCGTGTCGGTAGAAGGTAACGGGCAGTGTGTATATGCTATGAACGGCATCAGGGAACAGGATGCTTCACCGTACGATATAGGGATTCCGTTGGGATGTGTCATGCTGCTTTTGATGGGACTGCCTGTGGCTGTTGAACCGGCGGGCAGTGAGGTTGCTTGTATTAGAAGAACTCAGAATAATTGTCATTTACCGAAACGGAATGGCGAAAGGATTCGTGTGGCATCTTGTTGTAGGTGTGCACGGGTACTTTCGCCATTCCGCTTTTTTATGCCTATAAATATATATGATAGAAACATTAGAAAAAAAAGTTTACGACGGTCTTGAACTGACGCAGGAAGAGGCGCTTTGGCTGGCGGAGGAGGCTCCTCTGGAGGAATTGTGTGAAGCGGCTCATCGCATTACGCTGAAGTATGCTTCGCATAAGTTTGATATGTGTTCCATTATCAATGCCAAGTCGGGACGGTGTTCCGAAGATTGCAAATGGTGTGCTCAGTCGGCACATTATGCAACGGGTGTTGAGGTGTACGGACTGGTTTCGCAGGAGGAATGTCTGCGTCATGCAAAGGCGAACGAAGAACAGGGAGTTTCTCGCTTTTCGCTGGTAACGAGTGGACGGAAACCTTCCAATAAGGAGGTAGAGGCTTTGTGCCGGCATTTTGCATATTTGAAAGAGCACTCAGATATACAGCTTTGCGCTTCGCTGGGGCTGGCTACTGAGGAACAGCTCGCCTTGCTTCATGAAGCAGGAGTAGTCCGCTATCATTGTAACCTGGAAACGGCGCCTTCTCATTTCGCCAATCTCTGTTCTACTCATACACAGGAAGAGAAACTGGCTACCATACAGGCTGCCCGTCGTACGGGAATGGATGTGTGTTGCGGAGGAATTATCGGAATGGGGGAAACCATGCGGCAGCGTGTGGAGTTTGCCTTTACTTTAAAATCGCTGGATATTCAGTCTATTCCGCTCAACTTGTTGCAGCCAATCAAGGGTACTCCGCTCGAAACGGAGCCTGCGCTCTCGGAAGAAGAGGTCTTGCGTACAGTGGCTATGTTCCGTTTTGTCAATCCTTCGGCTTATCTTCGTTTTGCGGGAGGACGTTCGCAACTGAGTGACGAGACGGTACGTAAAGCGATGTATATCGGTGTGAACTCGGCTATCGTGGGAGATTTGCTGACGACGCTGGGTTCGAAAGTGGCAGAAGATAAAAAACGAATAAAGGAGGTGGGTTATGACTTATGAACAATGTGTTGATAACTTCGACAGGGAGCATTTGTGGCATCCCTATACGTCGACCATTAACCCGTTGCCTACGTACAAGGTGAAACGGGCAAAAGGGTGTATCATTACGCTGGAAGACGGTACGGAACTGGTAGACGGTATGTCGTCGTGGTGGTGTGCCGTACATGGATATAATCATCCGGTATTGAATCGGGCGATTGAAGAGCAGTTGAAAAACATGTCGCATGTGATGTTTGGAGGACTTACGCACGAGCCTGCCATCGCATTGGGAAAATTGCTTTTGAAGATTGTTCCGCCTTCCATGCAGAAGATTTTTTATGCCGACAGTGGTTCGGTGGCTGTAGAAGTTGCATTGAAGATGGCGGTACAGTATCAGTTTGCTGCGGGAAAGCCTGAAAAGAACAATTTTGTGACGATCCGTTCCGGCTATCATGGAGATACATGGAATGCGATGTCGGTATGCGATCCGGTGACGGGCATGCATAGCTTGTTTGGTTCGGCGCTTCCGGTACGTTATTTTGTACCTGCTCCTCAGTGCCGTTTCGATGCCGAATGGGACGAGAAGGATATTCTTCCACTGAAGGAAACAATCGAAAAGCATCATCAGACGCTTGCCGGACTGATACTGGAGCCGATAGTTCAGGGAGCCGGCGGTATGCGTTTTTATCATCCGCAGTATCTGCGTGAGGCGGCCAGGTTGTGCCGTGAATATGGTTTGCTGCTTATCTTCGACGAGATTGCTACGGGCTTCGGACGTACCGGAAAACTGTTTGCCTGGGAACATGCCGGAGTGGAACCCGATATTATGTGTATCGGTAAGGCGCTGACCGGAGGGTATATGACTTTCTCGGCCGTGCTGACTTCCGATAAAGTGGCGGACTGTATTTCTTCACACGAGCCGCATGCTTTTATGCACGGACCTACTTTTATGGGAAATCCGCTTGCCTGTGCGGTGGCTTGCGCTTCTGTCAATCTACTTTTGTCTAGTGGATGGAACGAGAAGGTGAAGCGCATAGAGGCACAGTTGCGGGAGGAACTGCTACCGGCTGCCGGATTGCCTCAGGTGGCAGATGTACGTGTACTAGGGGCTATCGGAGTCATCGAAATGAAGAATCCGGTGGATATGGCATGGATGCAGCGCCGGTTTGTGGAAGAAGGTATCTGGGTACGTCCGTTCGGACGACTGGTATATATCATGCCTCCGTTTATTATCAGCAAGGAGGAACTGACAAAGCTGACTTCCGGCTTGCTGAAGATTGTAAGAGAAATAACTTGTTAAAGAAAGAAAGGAATGGAAACGATGGTTTCATCGGATAATTTATATAGCCGGACGCTCGATGCGCTGGATGAGGCTGGCAATCTGCGTACACTGTCGCAGGCGGAACATCAGGGAAAATGGATCTGGAAGGAGGGCAAGCGTATGCTGAATCTTTCTTCGAATGACTATCTGGGACTGGCTGCCGACACTGCGCTGCGTGACGAGTTTATGCGCACGCTTTCGGAACGTGATTTTCTGTTCTCGTCGTCGTCGTCGCGCCTGTTGACCGGTAACTTTACCATATACGATGAATTGGAACAGATGCTTGCCGAGCTATTCGGGGCAAGCGGTGCACTGGTCTTTTCGAGCGGTTATCACATGAATACAGGAATACTTCCCGCCGTGGCTGATGCGCATACGCTGATTCTGGCAGACAAGCTGGTACATGCCAGTCTGATTGACGGAATCCGGCTGTCGGCTGCACGGTGCATCCGTTATCGTCATCAGGATTACGGGCAACTGGAGGCTTTGCTTGCCAAGAGTTATAAAGACTACGAACGGATCATTATCGTGACGGAGAGTATTTTCAGTATGGATGGAGATGTGGCTCCTCTCGAACGGCTGGTGGACTTGAAAAAGCGTTATCCCGGTGTGATGCTATATGTGGATGAGGCCCATGGTATCGGTGTACGTGGCAGAAGCGGACTGGGTGTGGCCGAGGAACAAGGATGTATGAAGGATATTGACTTTCTGTGCGGTACGTTCGGTAAGGCGTTGGCTTCGGTCGGAGCGTATGTGGTGTGCAGTGAGGTAATGCGCTCATTTCTGGTTAACCGGATGCGGACATTTATCTTTACGACAGCACTTCCTCCGCTGAATGTGGCATGGACAAAGTTTATCCTGTCGCGTCTGGGAGGCTGGAACGACCGTCGGGAGCGACTGGCTGAGGCAGCTCTTCGGGTGCAGGCAGCTGTCCGGGGGACAGGTCGTGAGTGCCCTTCTTCAAGTCATATTGTTCCTTTTATTGTGGGTGAGAGCAATCAGACCATCCTGAAAGCGGAAGACATGCAGCGGAAAGGATTTTATGTGCTGCCGGTTCGTCCGCCTACGGTTCCCGAAGGAACTTCCCGATTGCGTATTTCGCTGACGGCAGCTGTCACAGAAGAGGAAGTGGACAGTTTATGCCGTGAGTTGTAAAGATTATGAACGTTTAAAAAACACCGGTACGAATGCATGAAAAAACTTCAGCATGTTTTAAGAAAAACATCAGCATATTTTTCCGAAAACATCAGCATATTTTTTTTTAATATCAGCATGTTTTTTTGCATGTCTGCCGAATGACTGAAAATGAAGCAATTATTTGTAAAAAAAGAAAATAGTCCGCGCCTGCTTCTCTTCTTTGCAGGATGGGGAAGCGACGAGAATCTGTTCCGCCGTACGGTGGCGGAGGGGTACGACTGTCTGCTCTGCTTCGATTACCGTACGCTGGAGTTCGATTATTCTTTGCTGGATGGTTATCGTGAAATCAGACTGCTTGCCTGGTCGATGGGAGTATGGGTAGCCGGACAGATTCTTTCGGGGCGTACTTATCCCTGGGAGATGAAACTGGCTGTCAATGGTACGCCTTTCCCGATAGATGACCGGCGGGGAATAGCGGAAGCGGTTTTTCACGGTACACTGGAGAATTTTTCGGATGCTACGCTGGCGCGTTTCCGCCGGAGAATATGTGGCGGTGCGGGACAGGTGAAGGAGTTTCTTTCGCGTCAGCCTTACCGTACGACGGAAGAGCTGGGAGCGGAACTGGCTGCTTTGGAGCATGAGGTCGGGAAGGTTCAGCCTGCGGCTTTTGTGTGGGACAAGGCAATCATCGGTTTGTGTGACAAGATTTTTATTCCGGCAAATCAGCGTGCCGCATGGACTGGTACAGAGGTGATGGAGGTGGAAGCAGAACATTATGACACGGCGCTGTTCGACCGCCTGCTGGAAGGAAAGGGGGAAGAATGGACAAGACGTTGATTCGCCGCCGTTTTGCCAAGGCTGTGGGCAGTTATTCCATACGGGCGGATGTACAGCGGCAGATTGCTTATCACATGGCTGATGCGATAGGTAAGTATATCCCATCGGGGGGACGGCGTAACGTGCTGGAGATTGGTTGTGGAACAGGTATGTTTACCCGTGCCTTTCTGCATCGTGCTACTCCCGAACGGTTGTTGCTGAACGACTTGTGTCCCGAAGTGGAACCGTATCTTACCGATTTGCTTGCCAATAAGAGGATTCATTTTGCTGCATCCGATGCAGAGGCGCTGAATTTCCCGTCGGGGCAGAATCTGATTGTGTCGTGCTCTGCCATTCAGTGGTTCGACCAGCCGGAGAAGTTTCTGGCAGGCTGTCGCAAGCTCCTGACGGCCGATGGTTATCTGGCTTTCAGTACATTTGGCCCTCAGAATGTAAAAGAGGTGGTATCGCTTACTTCGGATACGCTTCCTTACCGTTCGCTGAAGGAACTGACAGATGTATTGTCGGCTGAATATCAGATTGTATATAGCCGGGAGGAAAAACTGAAGTTATCGTTCGCTTCGCCGCTGGAGGTACTGAAGCATCTGAAGGAAACGGGAGTGACGGGCATACGTCGCCAGAGCTGGACGAGGGGAGAACTGGATGATTTCTGCCGCCGCTATAAGGAACAGTACACGGCTCCCGACGGAACCGTTCCGCTGACTTATCATCCTATTTATATGATTTGTAAAAAATAAAATGTAATAATATGAAAGACAATGTTTTTTTTGTGAGCGGCATTGATACCAATGTCGGAAAGAGTTATGCTACCGGTTATCTGGCAAAGACATGGAACGAACAAGGTGTGCGTACCATTACGCAGAAGTTTATTCAGACGGGAAATGTCGGTATGTCGGAAGATATCGAACTGCACCGTAAGATTATGGGAACCGGTTTGCTGCCGGAAGATGAAAGCGGACTGACCATGCCCGAGATATTTACTTATCCCTGCTCGCCTCACTTGGCTGCCGAAATAGATCATCGTCCGATTGATTTTGACAAGATAGAAAAGGCTACCCGTCAGTTGAGTGAAACCTATGATGCGGTCTTGCTGGAAGGAGCAGGCGGTCTGATGGTTCCGCTTACCCGCGATTTGCTGACAATCGATTATGTGGTGCAGAAAAACTATCCGTTGATTTTTGTGACTTCGGGAAAACTAGGAAGCATCAACCATACTTTGCTGAGCCTGGAGGCTGTAACCCGTCGGGGTATTCGCCTGCATACCGTGGCTTATAATCTTTTCCCGGAAGAAGATGATGATATTATCCGTCGGGATACAGAAGCTTATATCCGTGACTTGCTGGCAAAGGAATATCCGGAAACTCATTTCGTGATTGTTCCGAAATTATAAGATAAAGGCTTAAAATGAGAAAATCTCCTGTCTTAGCCGTATCGTTGGGATGAAGCAGGACAGGAGATTATTTTATTATATAACTTACAGATATAAGTAAGGCTGTTTCATTTTTCAGTTTGAAACAGCCTTTCTCATATTTCCTGGGTGGACCTGGAGGGAATCGAACCCTCGTCCAAACAAGGAAGCCATATGCTTTCTACATGCTTATCTCTGCCTTCGGTTTTCGTGCATAAGCAAGACCAGAGCCACCCACTTATACCTTAGTTCCTAAAATTTCATTTCAGCCTCGGAACCCGACTGAAACTATTCCCGATTTTGCTGTGCCGCTTAGCCAAACGCTTCGGAACAAGAGCTTTTGAGCGACATCTCGTTTCCATCACTGTGACGGAAATAAAGCTAATCTACTGTACTTCGATTAAGCAGCGAGAGCATAGTTTTCGTTGCCAGATAATTGTTCAGTAACTGAGATTATAGTGCAAATCACTGACGCACTGCATGCTTACATACCACATCTCTCGCTGTCAAATCCAGTCAAGCCCAAGCATGTGATAATTATTGTGCACAAAGATAGGAAATATTTGTGATTTCGCCAAAATATAAGGGATTTTACGTATTTTAAACATAGAATATAGATATAGCAGAAACTTACAACTAGTTTTTATTTCCATTTACACAAAATCTTAGATAGTATCGTATTACTTCTGGATAAATACCATCGGTTTACCAAAGTCATCAGTTTGTATCCCAGTAATTAAACTAAGGATATGCTTCAGCCGAAGTTCTTTCAACAATATCATTTTTCAAGTTCTGAATGACGGCTCTATCGAATGAGGTACTTGAAGAGAGATATATTAACTATTTTGTTTGAGATAAGATTTGTAAGTCATACTCAAAAAACTCACTCATTCATTGTTTTTAATAGTTCGTTAAAAATTCGCCAAGCCTAAGCGGCTCTGGCAGTAAATAAAATGAGTTCTTTGAAAAGTTTGTCAATAACTTGCGGGTCTGGGCTAATCCCAAACACGCAAATAAATCGTTCAAGCATATAAGCATTGTGTATGAATGACTTGCAGGAGGATATGGAATAGGCTATTCCGAGCCTCTTACATGCCGCTTTGGCCAAGTTGACAGCAGCAAGCGATGCATTGAAGTGAAAATCCAATTTCCTGAAGTCGGTAGACTGGCAGTTGGTGATTCCTGCATGCTGCTTGCCATCTCTAAAGAATTCCAACTGGAACCTGGTTCTGTAATAATCCAGCACCTCGCGTCCATCCATGGAATCGTCTGTAGAGAAATAAAGTTGCCACTTGTCTGTTCTTCCGTCCATCGGATACCAGATGGCTAAGGAAACATACCTTTTGAAAGCTTTAGCATAAACCCTCAATCCGTATAGCTTTCCTTTGTTCACCTCGTATTCCTTGCACCGGGTCAAATCCAGATTGGCAAAGTCAATCCTGCCGTCAAACCACTTAGGATGACCACGTTTTCCTGTTTTCTTTTCCAATGTCGGATAGTACAGGACAACATCATTCCTAAAGCGGCTGATGACATGGAAACCGTTCTCACACATAGGCGTTACGAAAGTTTCCTTGGAAAAGAATGCGTCTGCAACCACCGTTCTGGACAGGCTCTGTAGCTTGTCTTTTCTGCTGATAAGATAGCAGCTGTACCAGTCAACAAGGTTCTTGTCCATATTATCCAAGGTCTTACAATCCGGTGCCTGAATGGAACCTAAAGTCATGCATTCATGGTTGTCGATGTCAATGATACCGATGCCCATGATTTCCAATCCTCGCTTGTACTCTCCTGCACAACCGGACCAGAAGTAACCTATCCAAGGTGTCTTCTTGCCTGATTTGGGAATATAGGAAGGGTCGATGGCAATGGCTTTTCTTTTGCCTGTGAGATGCTTGCTGATGATAGATCCGTTGAACGCAAACCAGTCGAAAGTTTCATGCTCAAAAAGGTTGCGATAAGTCTGTTCTGAGAAACAGCCATATCTGCCCAATTGAAGGAAATTTATACGATCCGGGATGGCCATGAATAATTTCATGGTGTCCATGAATGCTTTTTCAAAAGGTTTGTGTATATTCGCTACTGATTTGAGAGCCGACAGGCACTCAGATTGGTATTGCATAAGGAGTGTTTCTTTAGTCATAATCAGAAGAGTTGAGAGACTTCTAATTTACTAAAAACCAGAGAATTATGCAATACTTTTTTACATTTATTATCAGCAGGTTAGCACATTTTTTTCAGCACATTTCTTCATGCTTAACCATTCGTTTTTGACAACATTTCAATGACCTCTTTAGTGTTTCTGAACCGACTTTTGCCGGTTTTATTGTTTAACTTTTAATTTTTCGGTAAAAATTTACCGAAGTATTGTTGTTTTTTTATGTTTCAATAATTATATTTGTTATATATATTTTTGTTGAGTTTTAAAATCTATTTACTAGTAATAACCTTTAAATCAATACTTATGAAAATGCCTTTATTTCTCACAGCAATCATTTTATCTTTGATTTCTGTATCTTGTTCTGAAGAAAATCAATTAACAGAACCTTTACGTGAACAATCATCAATTTCATTATCCCAAATTAAAGGAATTTCTTACGATTCCAATATTATAACGAAAGATGATGCCATTTTTGTTGCAACAAAATTCTTGAATAGAAAAAGAACAAGAAGTGAAATTTATGATGCAATACCTCTTTATGATTCTACTGGAAAACAAATTGGTCATGTAGTAAATTTTTCTGATTCTGGATTCTGTATAGTTTCTTCAACTAAAGATTTACCTCCTATTTTGGCATATTCTAGCAAAGGGAACTTTAATATAAATAATATAAATAAAACAGGTATTTCGATATGGAGAGATAATTTATCTTATAGTCAAGAAGAACTTACAAAAGAAGAGAAGGATTCCAACAGAAGATTATGGAATATTTATGAAAGCTCTTCCCTAAAATCCAGAGCAATGGATGATACTGAGAAAACAGCAGCTCTTAATAAAAGAATGGCAGAAATTCATGAAGAATTTGGAATGTCTATAGATGTAAGACCTCTTATAGCTTTTAAAGGTAGTGATTTTATAAATAATTCATATTATGAAATGTTTAAAAATAAAGGAGGTTCAGAATTCTATACTATAGTAGGAGTGTATAAGAAAAATCTGGGACCTCAAATCGATCCTTATATAACAACTCAGTGGGGACAGCAAGGAGTTTTTGGAAAATATGCCGTAAACAAATTTGCTGGTTGTACTGTAATAGCAGCAGGGCAGCTTATGAACTATTTTCAATATCCTAAGACTTATGACTGGAATGCAATTGCGAGCAATTGTTATATTAATGAATCTGTGGCAGTGCTGAGCAAAGATATTCAAGATAGATTTAAAGTTAAGTATGAAGAAAATAAAACCTCATCAACAATAAGTAATGTTAAAGAGGGACTTAAAAGTTTTGGATATTCTGTTTCAGAAACAGATGAAATTTTTGCATATAGATTAATTGAGAAATACCATAAGCCACTTTACGAACAAGGTGTAGATGATGACGGAGATGGGCATGCTTGGGTTATAGATGGATATATTACGTTTGATTATCAATATTATTATATTGTAGAATATTTAAGAGGTAATTCTGGAAGTTACAGATATGAAAGAGATAACACAATATATTCTGCAGGTGATGATAATATGGTAGTAAGTGTATTAACGCATTATAACTGGGGATGGGACGGAAGAGAAGATGGATATTATGTTACCCCTCCTAAGTATAAAAATAAACTTAAACAATTAAATTTATCAATTCCCCAATAATATTGTAGAGCATTAATAATCAACTAAGCATAAAAATAAATAACTATGAAAACAAAAACTTTTATCTTAATTTCCATCTTGGTATCTATCCTCTTTACAGGATGTAAAAAAAATGAGGACGTTATTGGTAATAAGATTCTTACATTTTATATAGAATTAACTAATGAGGATGGAACTCCTATTATAACTAGTGATAAAGAGGCTGAAGAGTTTCCTTCATTGCAAACCATAGCTGTTAATCCAAGTGATTTAATGAATAATTTCGATATTGTTTCCAAACCGTTAAAAGGAGAAAATAACCGTTACTATTTAAAGTGTTCCAATTATAATTCTATAAATGATAGTTATGAATTTATCATTAAAAGTAAAACAGGTTTTAATGGAGAATATTTATTCGAAATTACATGGGATTCTACTACACTAAAAAATGTAATAATAAATGGTAAAGAATCAAATATCAGTGAAGTTACATTTGATGATGTGAAATATTATTCAGTGTCTTTGATTATTAAATAACTATCTATCTCCCTTACACGTCAAAGGAATGAACGTTTGCTGATATAGAAAAAATGTGTGAAATTTTCTGAAATAGAATTTGTAAAATCAGCTATTCCCGTCATAATAAACAATGTAAGCCAGACTGTCTAGAAATGATAGAATTAGACTTTATATCTAGTGTTTTTGATAATTTGGATGGACAGGGTCAATGTATGAGATAACGGCAAAATCATAATGTGATGAACTAATTTATTTGTATTTTTGATGCCTTAATGAATTGATTAAAAACAGGAATATGAAGACATTGATAGGTGTATGTATGGCTGCTATGGCTTTAATAGGAAACGGTTGCATGGGAAATGCGAAACACGCGGAGTCAGTTTCCGGAGGAACAACAGACTCGTTGTTTCTGCTGGTGGGTAGTTACGCCCGGGCGCAGGAGAAAGGCATCCGTGTGTATGTATTCAATCAGGAAACAGGAAAAGGGACGTTCCGGAGTGGCTTGTCCGGCATTTCGAATCCTTCTTTTCTTACTCCGTCGGCTGACGGTAGCCGGGTGTATGCGGTAGGAGAGGATGAAGGGATTTCTTCTACGGCCAATGCGCTGAGCTTTGACCGTGAGAAAGGGATGCTTTCTTTCATTAACTCTCAACCAACTCATGGGGGAGCTCCTTGTAATATTACGTTGAGTCCGAAGGAGGATTATGTGCTGACTGCCAACTATATGGGTGGAAATGTTACTGTATTTCCCTTAGGAAGTCGCGGGGAACTGCTGGAAGGTGATACGCTCGTCTTTACGGGAAGCGGACCGGATAAGGAACGGCAGAGTCAGCCGCATCTGCATTGTGTGCTTTTTACACCGGATGGTCGTTTGCTGCTTGCCAATGATCTGGGTACTGACCGTATTCATGCATTTCCGGTCAGCGAAAAGAAAGGTGAGGAGCTGTTGGATCGTGCGGCATCTTATGATGTACAACTGGCTCCGGGAGCCGGACCACGACATACATGCTTTGCGCCGGACGGGAAACATGCTTACCTCATTACGGAACTTTCGGGTGATGTTATCGTGCTTTCGTACGATGAAATGAAGCTGGATACCATTCAGACTATCAAGGCTGATACGCTCGATGCACGTGGTAGTGCGGATATTCATATTTCGCCAGACGGTAACTTTGTTTATGCTTCTAACCGCTTGAAAGGGGATGGCATTGCTATTTTCTCAGTCAACTCGGAGGATGGTACGCTGGAAAAGGCAGGCTATCAGCCTACGGGAATTCATCCGCGCAACTTTGCCATTACGCCTAATGGGAAATATTTGCTGGTGGCTTGCCGGGATACGAATGAAATTCAGATATTTGCGCGTGATGCGGAAACCGGATTATTGCAGGATACCGGTGAGAAAATTGAAATGTCGAAGCCGGTTTGTCTGAAGTTTGTTCCGATGGACAGAGAGTAATCTGAAATTTGTTTTTTACGACATAAAAGAGGCTTGTCATTTCTCCGAAACGGAGTTTGACAAGCCTCTCTTTTATCATATCATATCGGGTTTTACAGTAAGCATTCGAAGAAATGCACCTTTTACACTTTGAGGTTTGGTTGTAGCTTTGCGGCAGTGAATACAATCAAACCTCAATTATTATGAACAGACAAGAATTTGAAGAATTAGAATTGCAGGTGCAACAAAGCGACCTGCCGTTGAAGTCGTACCTTCAACAGATAGGTGTAAGTTATTCAACCTATCACTACTGGCGTAGAAAATGTTCCGTTGACAGGAGCAGTATCAAACACGAGTTGGCTCCTATCAGTTTTAAACAGGCATTTACGGAGTCTTCCCAAGAAGAACAATTGCCGCATGGTGTTGCGCTGCTGTTTCCCAATGGACTTCGTGCCCACTTCGGGAGCGGTTCTGAAGATTTGCTGAAGGAAATATTTACCCAAAGTCTTCGAAACGGTCATGTTTAACCTGAACGACACGATGCGCTACTTCCTGTGTCCTGGCAGGACAGATATGCGCAAGGGTATCAGTTCGCTATGCGGAGTGGTACATGAGAAAATGAACAGTGAAGTGAGGAACGGTGATGTCTTCATCTTCATCGGTTCCAGCCGCAGGCTAATGAAACTCCTTCATGCCGAAGACGGAGGTATGGTAATGTATGTAAAACGTCTGGAGGCCGGTCGCTTCAAGTTGCCGGAGTATGATCCCAAATCAAACAGCTATCCCATGGAGTGGCGCGATCTGGTGATGATGGTTGAAGGAATACAGGAAAACCCGGAGCAGAGGCTCCGGCGGTTAAGAGCCGAACGTAAGGAATACCATGTATAACATGTTTTTTATGTGAGTAAACTTTGGATATTGTTGCATAATTCACTGTTAATTAGTATATTTACATCATTAAAAGAAGTATAGACAATGGAAGAAAAAGAAATTTTACTCAAGACGATAGAAGGGCTGAATGCCTCTATAGCCTCATTGTCTACTACTAATAAGAATCAATCCGAACAGATAAAAAATCTGCAGGAACGTATCAAGGAGTTGACGGCTCAGGTCGCATGGCTGAACCGTCAGCTCTTTGGTCGTAAATCGGAGAAACTTCGCGTATATGATCCTAATATGCCAGACCTCTTTGCCGACGAGTTTTCCGGACTCCGGCAGCAGGCGGAAGAAAAGCGGGACGAGGCTGTGGAAAAGATTGAGAAGGAATCGGTGGAAGACGTAAAACGAAATCGCCAGAACCGCAAAATGATAGAGGACTTGCCCGTATTGGAAACCGATACAATAGAACCGAAAGGCGTAGAGATAGCTCCCATGCCGCTGATGCCGGTCGACAAGTGCATTGCTGACACCAGCCTGCTTGCCGAGATACTGCTTCAGAAGTATGAATATCATGTCCCGTTCTACCGTCAGATACAGCAATACCGCCATCTTGGAATGAAAGGCCTTACCGAAAGTACACTGGACGGCTGGTTCAAGAAAACCGTGGAACTGCTTAAGCCTCTGTATGAAGAACTCAAATGGGAAGTCTTCTCCTGTGACTATGTACAGGCGGATGAAACTACAGTTCCGGTCATTAACAGAGAAAAACACAGAGCCGACAAGGAATATCTCTGGATGGTAAGATCAGTCATGGAGAAACTGGTCATCTTCCATTACGACGGGGGATCACGGGCCGGAGCGGTCATCGAATCCCTGGCAAATCACTATCACTTCAAGGGATATCTTCAATGTGACGGTTTTGCAGGTTATGAAACAGCCTTCAAGACCAACCCCGATGTGCGGCTACTCAACTGCCTGGTGCATATACGCCGTCATTTTGAGCAGGCTTTGGATGAAAACAGGGAGATGGCGCAACATGCACTGACTCAGATACAGCATATCTATAAAATAGAACGCCAGTGTGACGAAGCCGGCCTGTCATATGATGAGCGCAGACAGACGCGTCAGGAACTGTCCAGGCCAATCATGGAGGCAATGAAGGTATGGATGGAGACAGAAGGAATTAAATACAGTCCAAGTTCTTTGACAGGCAAGGCCATAACATATGCCTATACCAAATGGGATAATATTATGAGATGTCTGGACGATGGCCGCCTGTACTGGGACAACAATCTGGCGGAAAATGTCCAACGGCCCATCACTCTGAGCAGAAAAAATTTTCTTTTCTGTGGTAATCACGAAGCAGCAGCTAATATGTCTGTTATCTGTTCCCTATTGGCTACTTGTAAGGCACACGATGTAAACCCAAGGAATTACCTGAATGATGTAATCGCCCAAATGCCTTATCACAAGAATGCAACTCATGAGATACTTTTGGATCTGCTTCCACACAAGTGGAAGCTGAAACATCCGGAAAGCATATTGACAAAACAACATGTATCTGACAACTAATGCCATATGCAACATATAGGTTCAACAAAATAATAGCGGCTGAAACTATTAGGTTCATAGTGACAGTCGCTATTGTTGTATATAAAGGTTTAAAACTTGTAGTTTATCGAATGCTTACGTTTTACATCCCGTTGTTTATTTACTTCTTGTCTGTCATCTGGTAAACCAGTGTACCACCTTTCACGATGTCAGCGTGCGAAATGAAGTTCTTGGTGTACGGTTCACCGTTCAGGGTAATGCTCTTTACATACTTATTGGCTTCAGAAAGTCCTTCTGCTTTAATGGTAAAGGTCTTTCCGTCTGCCAGGTGAAGTACGAATTCCGGTAACTGAGGTGCGCCAAACACATATTCGCCGCTTACCGGATTGACAGGATAGAATCCCATGGCGGAGAACATATACCAAGCTGACATTTGTCCGCAGTCGTCGTTTCCGCATAATCCGTTTGGTTTGGGTGAATATTGGGTATCGAAGATTTCACGTATCAGTTCCTGTGTACGTTCAGGACGTCCGGCAAGGGCATACAGATAAGTCACATGATGGCTTGGTTCATTTCCGTGTGCGTATTGTCCGATCAGTCCGGTTACATCAGCCTGAGTAGTTTCCAGTTTCAGTGTGAACAGTGAATCCAGTTTGTTGAGGAAGGGTTCTTCTCCACCGAACAAGGCTATTAATCCCGGAACATCGTGCTGTACATGCCAGGTGTATTGCCATGCATTTCCTTCCGTATAGTCACCGCCTACGCTTTCGGCATGTCCGATTTGGCTGGGGTTGAATGGACTTTTCCATGTGCCGTCCGATTTTTTAGGACGCATGAACTGTGTGCTGCTGTCGAACAGGTTCTTGTAGAAGTCGGCACGTCGTGCGAAGTATGCGGCATCTTCTGTCTTTCCCATGCGTTTAGCCATGTCGGCAGCTGCATAGTCGTCGTACACACTTTCCAGTGTAGATGAAACAGATTCAGCTTCGGTCAGATCGGTCGGGAAATAACCATATTTCATATAGTTCTCCCAGTTAGACTTTAACGGGTGTGATACGGTCTGAGTCTGTTTGATGGCGTTGAACGCACGTTCTGCATCGAATCCGCGGAACCCTTTGGCATAGGCTTCTGCAACGACAGAAACTCCATGATTGGCTACCATACAGAAGTTCTCCTTGCCCCACAGTCCCCATATCGGAAGATATCCCTGTACTTCGGCCTGGTCTACCAGTGAGTTGATAAATCCGTCTACACGCTCGGGAACCATCAGGGTATAGAACGGATGAGCGGCACGGTAAGTGTCCCACAAGGAGAAGGTAGAATAGAATTTACCTCCTGTAGCGTTTACTACAGAGTCGGCAGCATTACGATAGCGTCCGTCAACGTCTGATATTTCGTTGGGTTGGATCAGCGCATGATAGAAGCTGGTGTAGAAGTTTGTCTTTTCTTCGTCTGTACCTTCTACTTCGATGCGGCTCAAGTAGCTGTTCCAGTCGGCTTTGGCGGCAGTCCGTATTCCTTCGAAATCCCATCCCGGAACTTCGGCTGCCATATTGGCCTTAGCTCCTTCTACTCCGGTGGTGGAGAGAGCAACTTTCATCAGTACTTCTTCACCCGGCTGGATATTGAAACTTGCTACAAGGCGTTTGCCTTTTTCTGTTTCTGCCATAGGAAGTTCAAAATGGTCGATGACCGGACGGCTGAACTGCATGACGAAATAATAATCCTGGTCAACCCATACTTTGTTGTTGACATGTCCGGTAAGCGTGCTGTCGTTTTCCCAGTTTACCTCGCAGCTGTTTACCTGCGAATGATATTGTTTTTCGTTCCATGCCGGTCCGTGCTGCAAGTCTATCAGGATAGAAGCAGAGTCGGCCTGTTCGTAAGTGTATCGGTGCAATGCTGCATGGGTAGTGGCTGTCAGTTCTGCCTTTACCTTTGCCTGGTCGAGTGTGACAGTATAATATCCCGGAGTGGCATTTTCTGAGGTTTTACTGAAACTGCTACGGTAAGCATCCCATGTACGGTGGCGTTCACCAGTGAAAGGCATCACGAGGATATCTCCCAAATCCATACATCCGGTTCCATTCAGATGAGTTTGTGTGAAACCCCAGATAATGGAGTCGGCATACATGTATTCGGAGCAATATCTCCATCCCACAGCTCCTGTTACAGGACTGGTCTGTATCATACCGAAAGGACGGCAGGCTCCCGGAAAGGTATGTCCGTTGTCGGCTGCTCCGATGAAAGGATCAACGTATTGTGTATAATCTGTCTGTGGAGTATCTTGCTTGGCTGTACTGCAACTGTAAAACGCGCTTCCCAGTGCAAGAGTATAGAGAAATACAGAAAGTTTTTTCATGAATCAGGTTAATAAAGTGTGGATAACAGAATGAATTACCATAGAGCTTGCAGCATATGTGGACGAATTCCTTTCTGCAATCCCTATGGTAATCGTTGTTTAATTATAGTGCCGTAAGCGGCATGTTATACGTAGGTTTCGAGGAATTTTACATGTCCTTCCGGAACTACATCCAATGTTTTGGTTGTAGCTGGGAACAATACCGATTCTCCAGCCTGCAAGCTTACTGTATTGCCTTCATCGTCGGTTACGGTACAAGCGCCTTCCATGCATATATAGATAACGAATGAATCCAGCTCTGTATAGTCCATGCTCATTTTTTCAGTCAAGTCGTATACTGAAGTTGTGAAATAAGGACATGAAACCAGTTCTACCGGTTCGTTCTGCTTAGGAGTGTAATGTGTACGGTAGTCTTCCGATACAGTATAATCGATTGCATCTTTTGACAGTTCGGTATGCAGTTCGCGAGTATTTCCGTTCTTGTCTTTACGGTTGAAGTCATAGATACGGTACGTGATGTTCGAAGTCTGCTGGATTTCTGCGATGAAACAGCCTGCTCCGATACTGTGAATACGTCCTGCCGGCAAGAAGAATACATCGCCCGGTTGTACGGCATAGTCTGAAAGGGCATCACAGATTGTGTTGTCGGCTATCATTGCCGCATACTGGTCGGGAGTGATTTGCTGGCTCAGACCAGAGCGTAAGTGAGCTTTTCCGCCATCGTTTCCTATCACATACCACATTTCTGTTTTTCCCATTGAATTGTGGCGTTTCATAGCCAGCTCGTCATCAGGATGAACTTGAATAGACAGATCCTGCTGTGCATCAATAAATTTGATTAACAGAGGGAATTTTCCGTTGAAGCGTTTGTAATTGCTTTCACCTACCAGTGCACCTTTGTATTCGCTTACCATTTGTGTAAGGTTCTTACCTGCATCGGCTCCATCGGCAACAACTGATTCGTCGCCCGGTACATCTGATATTTCCCAACTTTCACCTACTTGTGCCTGCTGGCAGTCTAAGTGTTTGAACGGGATAATTTTTTCTCCTCCCCAAATAGTGGATTTTAAGATCGGTTTAAATTTTAAAGGGTACATAAGTGTTATAATTAGGTTTGTTTACAAAAGTAATTATTTTAGCCGAAAAAGTAGGTGAAGCGGGTAAAAAAAGAGGAAATATAGGGAGATAAAACAAAACAGACTGAACATATATTGTCTGTATGTTCAGTCTGTTTTTGTTTTTGATAACCTGATCAGATTTTTTTACCGAAGGTAACGTTGAATCCTACACTGACATTTGTATTCAGCTTGCCTACCGGTATGTATTGTGGAGTTACTTTTGTCATCAGGTGGTCCATTCCGACAAAGAAATTGAAACCACATGGGTGGAAGTTCAAGATCCATCCGAATGAGGAACCGAAAGATGATATTCCATAATTGACACCTGCGTCAAACCATTTGACCGGAGTTACATTGGCTGAAATGCGTCCTTCACTCCAACTGTATTTGCCATTGATGCGTGTGGAAGACAGGAAACCGAAATGCAATTTGTCGTATAGCGGGAATACGTAGTCAGCACCTATATTCAATGTTGCTCCTAAGGCTCTTGTAGAGCTGCTTCCGGTTTCCGTACGATGGAAACTTGCATAGTTTTCGATATCATTGCCCAGATCCTCCAGTTGGTCTTCCAGTGGTTTGTCGCCGTCTGCGTCATCAGAGCCCATTGCTATGTTCTGGAATCCGTTGAACTCCCAGGGAGTGTTACTTGTCTTTGCTTTGATGGTATTGCTCCATGAAATAAATCCCAAATCAAGAATTGCGGCAGACAATGTTAAATCTTCGCGAAGCTTATAAGTGGCTCCCAAGTCAACAGCCATACCGAATCCGGAAAGACCGGGACTGTCCAGATCGATGTTATCCCAGTCAACCAGATCTCTTTCTGATGGATTTTTTATTTCTTTTCCACTTTCTTCTTTGGTCGGAATGGTCAAGCCTTTTACAGAAGTATTCATTTCTCCGTTTGCCTGAACCATCCACTTGTCTTCTGCCATCTGGACTTTCATATCCGTCATTTTGATGTTGACATTTCCCAGTCCAAGCAAAAATTTTAATTTACCGCCGACGTTTAGTTTATCATTGATTTGACGAGAGTGTCCCAGGGCTATTTCAGCGTAGTTATTCGATGAAATGCCTAAATCATCCATTTCGTATACAGAATTGCTGCTGTTCATTCCCTGTTTCATGAACTCAAATAATCCGCGTGGTAAGTTGAGGCTGGTGGTAGAACGCATGTTTACATCAATTGTATTGAATCCGCCCCATGCACGAAATCCGGCAGAAAGCAATGTCATGTTCAGATTTACGTTGATGCGGTTATTGTTTTTCAATTTACCCAAAAAATCGTCGTTGCTGATGCTGCTGTTCATGAAAGTTGTGAGCTTATCATTTCCGTATGGATAGATGAAAGTATTTAAACCTACATTCGACTGAGCACCAACGTTGATATTTCCTATACCCGGAACAGCTATGTAATTTCGCTCGGGTGAAAAAGCTGGGTTCATCAGGTGACGGTATGTGTATCCTTCGAGAAAATAGCCGGAACGTAAGGATTGTGCAGAAGAAACTGTACAAAGACATACAAAGGCAATAGTAACAAGAATGTGGTATATGTTATTTCTTTTCATATAATTCAATAATTGTTGGTAAGGGATTGATTAATTCATATCGACAGTAACACCGCCTTTTATTTTTATAGTCATGTTTTCAAGACGCAAGGACTGATTCTTGTTTAATACTTTGCCGCTTGTTTCAGCTGATGGAGTAGCCGAGACTTCGTATTTCAGACCGTCCAGTTCCTTGAATGCATTGGCATCTGTCGATTTCAATGTTATTTGGAGTGCTGTAACTTTTGCATTTTCCATGGTTCCTGCTGCTATCTGGCTGGAAACTTCTGTTGAAATGTTATTCAGTACAGCTCCATTCTTGTCTATTGCCTTTACGTCCATGTTCATAGTCAAAGGGATAGTATTCTTTGCGTCCATTGTAACTACCAGTTCTTTTACAAACAGATCTTTCACATCTTTATTCCAATCGTCTATAACGTCGCTGTAAACGATGTTGGTTCCTTCATTGAACTGCAATGGCGCATTAATCTCGTAATCAGCCTTGACATTGTATGTTGTTCCTAAAATAATCGAACATTCACGGTCGGACGCTTTTGCTTCTATGCTTTCCATACGGATTTCGTCTGGAATGGTTTCGATTAAAGCATTCAGGTTCTCAACAGTAACGCTGGCATCAGCTCCTTCTACTTGACTGTCGAGTCTGTGCAGGCAGATTATATAATCATTTGCATGATTGCCGGGAATGGTAATCAGGTTGGGTGACTGTCCGACAGGAACAGATGCAATAACCTTTCCATCTTTGTATGATTTCAGTGTACCGCTGAAATTAACTTCGATAGGAGAGGTGTTGCTGACTGTCAGATATATTTTAGGATCGGTCATATCTATTCTTACCTGTTCGTCTTGAAGGAAGTCCGGCAAGTTGTTTATCGCAATAGGGTCGATAGATACATTGATTTCCGGATTAACCTTGGCAGTAACTTGAGTCAGCTGGATTTCATCGATTCTAAATTCCGTATCCATAATCATCTGGATGGCGCTGCCTCCTTCTGTTGTACTGGTTCCGCTTATCTTTATATCATCTGCGATGACCAGATGTCCGGGAGCTACAAGACCTTTACCATCTCCCATTGCTTCAAAATCAATATGTGTAATATTGATTGGAATATAAAGAGGTGATGTACTGGATACGTTTATATCTTGTTTAAAAATCAAATTACTTCCTTCTATATCAACTCGCTGGTCTGTTGTACTGATTGTCATGTACTCAGGAAAATCTAGTTGGAATCCTTTCTTAAGTGTCAGCGAATTGTTTCCTTCTATATTCATGCGCAGTGAGGCAGGCATGATGACATCCGAACTGTACAGTGCGGTAACATCGGTTGTTATATTTTTCTTGTCAATGCTGAAAGACGTTTTATCGCTTACTGTGGCTGTCAATGTTCCATCTAAAGATACTTCATAGTTTAATTCTGTCCGGGCAGACTGAAGTGCTATCTCGTTGGAGTTAATTGTAATGTCTTCGATAGTAACCTGAGTGTTGGAGCCTTCACCTGACTGTATAAGGGCATAGTTGCCTGCTGCATCAGTTTTTACTGTGCTCTCTTCATCTAAGTCGAAAATCTTGTCTAATGTAATGTCTTTTGTATTGCTGGCTGGAATAGTTAAGTTATCACCTCCCACTGTTATTGTCATGTCGAGATCCTTACTTAAATCGTAATCACTATCTACGCATGATAGTATACAACTGGAAAGTAGTACAAGTGCGCAAGAAAATGTTTTGTTTGTCAGTTGCTTTTTCATGAAATAATTATAAAATTAATAAATAACAAAATAATTGCTTTCCGGTGTAAAAAGTTCAGCAATATACCTGTTTGCAGATTATTACTGATGATGCTTATGTGAAAAGGGCGACCCCTCTTGCTTTATTAAATTTAATGATAGAAACGTAAAAATGCTTACTATTGTTCATTCTTGCGTTAAAATAAATTTTGCAGCTGGCTATAAGGAAAGTTTTGTTGTGGACAAGAATATAAAAATATTGCTGTCCGATAGACTTTTAAAGTGGCAGAGGTCGTGAAACTGACTTATTCAAGCGAGATCCAATCCTCTGTCTGGTAAAGTTTTATCGGACAGCAATACTAAAAGATAGAAACTTATATTCTTAAGTATCTGTTTTTTGTTTGGTTAAATAGCTCTCTTTATTGTTTATAGAGCAGCAACTTCTGTAAAGATTTGATATACAGAACTGCATACTCCTAATAAAATAATTCCCATGAGGCAGATAAAAAGACAGGCACGAGTGGTCGCACTGCTTTTGAATGTGGCAAGTGGGGTTTCATTAGGAACAATATACATGGCCTTTACAACGAGCAAGTAATAGTATAGCGAAATGATTGTATTTACCAACGCCAGGAATACTACCAGCCAGTGGCCTGCATGGAAAGCAGATGCAAAGACGAAGAATTTTGAGAAAAATCCAGCAAACGGCGGGATACCTGCCAGTGAAAATAAGGCAATGGTCATAACAAAACTCAATTTAGGATTGGTTTTATAAAAACCATTATAGGCATCGCGGTCGACTGTTCCTCCATTATGTTGTTCTACTGTTCCTATTACACCGAATACTGCCAGGTTGGCTACAATATAAACTACTACATAATATACTAAAGATGCCATGCCTTGAGCTGAGGATCCTAATACAGCAAGCATAATATATCCGGCTTGTGAGATACTACTGTATGCCATGAAGCGTTTCAGGTCTTTCTGCAAGATCGCAAAAATATTGGCTATTGTAATAGTCAGTACGATTACAACAGAGAGTAACAGACTCCAGTCGGCAACCATCGGGCCAAATACTTTCAGCAGAATACTCATCAAGGCAAAAGCTGCAGCTCCTTTTGAGATAACAGAAAGATAGGCACTGACTGTTGTCGGAGCTCCCTGATAGGTATCGGGTGTCCACATGTGGAAAGGTACCAGACTCAGTTTGAAGCCTAATCCGGCAAAGAACAATACCATGGCAAGGATTTGAAGCGGGTTTCCGGTTATCATGGTACTGATATCATTGAAATACGTTGTTCCACAAGTTCCGTATACTAATGATAAACCGTAAAGCATCAAACCTGACGAGAACATGGCATTCAGAATGAATTTGGCTCCAGCTTCTGCACTGTGGTGACGATATTTGTCGAATGCAATAAGGCAAGCCATCGGGATGCTGGCAAGTTCCAGTCCTACATAGAAGAGCAGGAAGCTACCTGCACTGACCATGTAAAACATACCCAGTAAGGTCGAAAGAGTCAATAAATAAAACTCTCCAGCTTTATGACGTGTGTCTTCGCGTTCCAGCCATGTGTCTGCCTGCATGAATACCAGTATTGTTCCTAATGTGAGGACTGTTTTTACTACAGATGTCATGGGAGTATTGATATACATGCTTCCGAAAGCTTCTCCACTGGCAGAATTGAATACGTTGTTGAGTAGCAGAATAACAAGCAATGCGCATGAAAGCCGCTGCATGTTTTTCGGAGAAGGAACCTTCTGGAATAAATCGGCAAGTAGCACAATTATCAGAATAATTGCCAAACCGATTTCTGCCTGCATGGTATGTAAAGTTGTTATTATATCCATAATGCGTTATAATTGACAAAGTTGTGAAATAATAGGTTCTACACTGCCACTGATAACATGGCTTACCCAATAAGGAGCCAGACCTAATCCGGCAACAGCCACAATAAGGCAGATTACGGCAAAACGCTCATCCCAGGTTGCGTCGGTCAGCTTCAGATGTTCCGGATTAGTACAAGTTCCGTATAGTATTTTACCGACAACGCGTAAGATATATACGGCTGTAATGACGATACTCATCGTTGCAATGATTGTACATATGCGATGGAATGAGTCTGCATGCTGGAATGATCCGACGAATACAGTCATTTCGGCAACGAAACCGCTTAAGCCCGGAAGACCGAGGTTGGCAAGTCCGGCGATTACATAACCAACAGAAAGGAAAGGCATGATTTTCATCAGTCCGCTTAACTGACGGATATCACGGGTATGTGTACGTCCGTAAATCATACCAATCAGGGCGAAGAATAATGCTGTCATCAAACCATGGCTCAGCATCTGGAGAATGGCACCTGTAGCACTTACTTTAGTCATCATCAACAAAGCAAACAGTACTAGGCCGCAGTGACTTACAGAAGAATAGGCATTGATGTATTTCAAATCGGTTTGTACCACAGCACTGAAGGCACCGTATACAACTGAAATGGTAGTTAATACCAGGAAGAAATCACCCCAGATGGCAGCTCCGGTAGGCATCAGATACATGGCTACACGGAAACATCCGTAACCTCCCAGTTTCATCAGAACACCTGCATGAAGCATAGATACGGCTGTCGGCGCTGAGGCGTGACCGTCGGGACTCCATGTATGGAATGGAAATAATGCACCCAGTACACCAAATCCGAGAAATATCATCGGGAAGAAGATACGTTGCATTTCGGTTGGTATCTGAAGTTTGACTATTTCCAGAATATTCATGGTTTCACCTCCAGCACCATAGAAGATTCCTAAAATACCGATAAGCAGGAAAGCAGATCCTCCCATCAGCATCAGGGTCAGCTTCATGGCTGCATATTCTTTTTTACCGCTGCCCCATACACCGATAAGCAGATACATCGGAATCAAGGCAACTTCGTAGAACATAAACATGGTAAACAGGTCGGTAGAGATAAAGAAACCGAAAACTCCGATACTTAACAGCGTAAACCAAAGGAAATATTCTTTAGTCAGCGGTTTGAGCTTCCACGATGCAAACGTTCCTGTAAATACGATGATGGAACTCAGAAGGAGCATGACAACAGAGATTCCGTCTACTCCTACCGAGTAAGCTATATGTAATGGGGCATACCAGACAATACTGTCTGTATACAGCATTTCGTCTGTAGCTCCTCCGTTTCGCAGTCCTATATAAGATACTGTCAGGTAGGCAGCAAGAATTAACAACAATGTAGAGCCGGCTACCATTACTCCTCTTACCTGATTCACATTGCGGGCAATCCACAATCCCAGCAACATGAGTAAAGGAATTAAAACAAAAAGACTTAATATATTCATAATACTAATAACATGATAGTTAATACTATAACTCCTCCCAAGAACCACATGGTGTAGCTTTGAACTTTACCACTTTGCAGAGGTTGTACGCTTTCGCCTGCTGCATTGGCACTCCAGGCCATGAAGTTCATAAACTGGTCGATAACGTGACGGTCGAACCAGGCAAGTGGGGTAGATATACAGCGGAAGATAATCTTCTTTGTAACAAACAACCAGATTTCGTCCATATAGAAGCGCTTGTAAGCTGCACGGTGCAATGTACTGAAACGTGCTGCCAGCATGTCGGCAACGGGTTGTTTTTCGCGTGCATACATCCAGGTAGCGAGAAGAATAGCTATTACAGCAACGATAATACTTGTTGCAGCTACTTGTGCATTAAGGTGAATATCGTATGCTTCGCCATTGGCCGATACAAAGTGTCCGAAAGGCAATATCCAGCCACATACAATAGTTATGGCCGCAAGAAACATTAACGGGAAAGTCATTGTCAAAGGACTTTCGTGCGGAGTATGTGCTGCATGAAGTTCCTTATTTTCAGTTCCCCAGAAGATACCATAATACAAGCGGAACATGTAGAATGCTGTCATTCCGGCAATAATTGTCATTATCCATCCCATAACCGGACTGAACTGGAAGCAGGCTGTCAGAATTTCGTCTTTCGAGAAGAAACCAGAGAATGGAGGTATACCTGCAATGGCCAGACATGCGATGAGGAATGTAATGTGAGTGATAGGCATATACTTGCGAAGTCCCCCCATTGTCGACATTTCATTGCTGTGCACGGCGTGGATAATACATCCGGCTCCCAAGAACAACAAGGCTTTAAACATGGCATGAGTAAACAGGTGGAACATTCCTGCCATATATCCCAAGCCTCCTTCATGAGGGTTATTGGCTGTACATACACCCAGAGCAACCATCATGAAACCGATTTGTGAAATGGTAGAAAAAGCAAGAACTCGCTTGATGTCACTTTGTGCACAAGCTACAGATGCAGCGTAGAATGCAGTGAATGCTCCCACGTAGGCAACCATATGCAGTGTGTGTGGAGCAAAACCGATAAACAGCGGGAACATGCGGGCTACCAGATAAACTCCGGCAACGACCATGGTGGCCGCATGAATCAATGCACTGACTGGAGTCGGGCCTTCCATTGCATCGGGTAACCAGATGTGCAGTGGGAACATGGCACTTTTACCTGCTCCACCTACAAACATCAGTCCGAGTGCCCAAGGAAGTACCATGCCAGCCTTCATCAGCTGTTCTTCACCGGGTGTGAAAGTGAATGTCTGCATGTAATAGCCATAAATCAAAATACCGATGAGGAAACCTAAATCGGCAAATCTTGTCACAATGAATGCCTTCTTGCTGGCTGCAATGGCTTCCGGTTTTGTATAGTAAAAGCCGATGAGCAAATAAGAAGATACACCAACCAGCTCCCAGAATACATACATCTGGAATATGTTGGTAGCAAGTACAAGTCCCAGCATAGAGAAAGTAAAGAGTGACAGGAAAGCATAGTAGCGCTGGAATCCTTTTTCACCTTTCATGTATCCGAATGAGTAGATATGTACCATCAGACTGACTGTCGAGATGACAACCAGCATCATAACGGAAATAGGGTCCAGTAAAATACCCATATCAATGTGGAGAGATTCCGTAAAAGGAAGCCATTGGATATTCCATGGAGTCAGTGTCGGGAATACTCCTTCGGCAGTGCGCGGAGCTGTAAAGTAATTGATAGCGGTGAGATAGCTTAATATAGTAACACCTGCCAGTGACAGTGTGCCTATCAAGCCCGCTATGCGATGCTTCATGTACATACCCGTCAGAGCCAGAATAAGAAAACTGAGTATGGGCAATGCGAGTATCAGAATTGTATATTCCATAATTAAAATATTTTTAGTTATCCTTTCATGTCAGTAATATCGTCAGTCAAAACCTGTTTGATATTGCGATATACATTAATAATAATAGCAATAGCAACAGCTGTTTCTGCCGCAGCGATAGCAATTCCGAACAAGCTGAAAAAATGACCTTCCAGATGATCCGGGAAAAGATAACGATTGAATACTGCAAAATTGATGTTTGTTGCGTTCAGCATAAGCTCTACCGAGATGAGCAAGGCAAGCAGGTTCTTGCGGGTAAAGAATCCGTAGATTCCGCAGAACATCATAATGGTACTGATGACCAGATAGTGTATTACGTGTACATCTAATTCCATAGTCGTAATTTTTATTTTTGTTTTCTTGCTATCAGAATGGCACCAATCATACATGCCAGCAATAAGATGCTGACTACTTCAAACGGTAGAACAAACTGATATTTTTCTGTTCCGATTAACGCCAGACCAATTTCACGGGCGGGTAATTCTACCCCTTGTGGAATAATGTTAAGGGCGAAACCGTTTGTAAAGATTAAAAATAATACCAGTGCGGCGCCGATAAGCGTTGTCAGCAATACACTGATAAGCTTGCCACGGTTTATCGGATATTTCATATTCTTGTCCGACTGAGTCAGCAAGATAGAGAATACATATAATACAACAATACCTCCGGCATATACCATTAACTGTACAGCCCCTAAGAAGGTATATCCCAATACACCGTAAATAGCTCCTGTACCAAAAAGGACGAAAAGCAGGTAGGTAGCGGCGCGTAAAATTTTTCCTGTTGTTACAGCCAGTACGGAAAATACTGCAATTGCTGCTGCAACGACATAGAATACGATTTCTTGAAGTGTTATTTCCATATTCTCTCCTTTTTATTTAGCAAGTGTTGAACCTTCATGGTTTAGTGTGAGCAGGAGCTTTTCTTTTTCGAATACAGCATTTTCGAAATCGTTGCTGAACTTGATGGCTCCATGCGGACATGCGTTTACACATAACTCGCAAAACATGCACGATCCCAGGTTGTATTCATATTTCACTAAAACCTTTTTCTTTTTTCCTTCCTCATCTTCACGCATTTCTGAAATGACTTTAATTGTGCCATTTGGGCAGGCCATCTGGCAGAGTCCACAGGCAATGCAGTGATGATGATTCTCATCGTCGTGTGGCATAACAAGCTGAGCACGATGACGTTCGGGAATGTGCAACGTCGTATGACGGTTTTCCGGATATTGCTCAGTTACTTTAGGCTGACAGAATACTTTCATAGAGGTACGCATACCTATCAGCAAGCTTTTTACTCCTGAAGCAAAACCTTTTATATATTCACTAAAACTTTCCATAATATCTTATTGATAGCTATCTACCTTAAAATGTTAATCCAAAAACTTTACACAATGCCATCAGCAGCAATACTACCAGTGAAAGCGGCATCAGGTATTTCCATTCCAGTGTAAGAACCTGGTCTATTCGCAGACGTGGGAATGTCCAGCGAATCCACATTAACAGAAATACGATAAAGAAAGTTTTTCCAACAAACCATATTACTCCGGGAATGTAATCCATTACGGCATTGAAACCGTCCAGACCAGCTATATGCAATGGCATCCAGCCACCCAGGAATAGGGTTGTAGCAATACCGGCAGTAATGAACAGGTTCAGATATTCTGCCAGATAGAAGAATCCGAAGTGCATTCCGGAATATTCGGTATGATAACCGGCTGTAAGTTCCTGCTCTGCTTCGGCCAAATCGAACGGACCACGGTTGGCTTCTGCATTACCGGCAATCAGATAAATAACGAATGCAGCGATTGCCGGAATATGTCCTTTGAAGATATTCCAGCCGTCTGCCTGTCCGCTTACTATCTGCTGGATATCCATTGTACCACTCAGCATAACCATAGTCAATACGGTCAGGCCGATAGACAGTTCGTAGCTGATAATCATAGCTCCGCTTCGTACGGCTCCGATGATGGTATATTTACTGTTACTGCTCCATCCGGCAAGCAGGATACCCAAAACTCCGATAGATGATGCGGCCAGAACAAAGAATATACCGATGTTCATATGAAGAATCTCTCCACCTTTATTCCATGGCAAACATGAAAATGTCAGAATAGATGCCAGAATAACGAGAAACGGAGCCAGATTATAAAGGAAATGGTCTGAATTCTTCAGGCTGATAATTTCCTTTGTCAATATTTTGATAACATCGGCTGGAACTTGTAGCAAACCTCCTTTACCTCCTACGCGGTTCGGACCGATACGGCATTGGAAAGCTGCACAAACCTTACGCTCCATATAAATCAATATGATAGCAAGTACGGCGTAAAGAACCAGAATCACTACGCCTACTACCAGCCCTTCCAGAAAGATTGCCAGCCCCTCAGGCATTACGCTGCATAGTGCAGAATGTATTGCCATGAAAAGCGGTTGAAGATTATAATAATCTAAAAACATATACTTTTTAAATTAAGAATGATAAATAAAGATATTATCTGTCTATATCCGGAATTACATAGTCTAATGTTCCTCCGATAGCAATCAGGTCGGCAATTTTATTGCCTTTGCAAACAGTGTCGAGCGCATGTACCAGCGGCAATCCGGTAGAACGGTAATGCAGACGGTAAGGGCTCTTGTCTCCATGGCTTTCCAGCATTACGCCAAACTCTCCACGGCTGCTTTCTACTGCTGCTGAGTAATTACCTTCCGGCAGTTTGATGATTGCTTTTGTCTTGACGCGATATTCTCCTTCCGGAATATTGTCTATCAGCTGTTCGATGATGTGGCAAGATTCCATGATTTCGTCCATACGTACCATGTAGCGTGCAAATGAATCCCCTTCCGTATAAGTGATTTCCTTGAAGTCAACTTTATCGTACATGGCATACGGATGATGTTTACGCACGTCGTTTGCCCAACCGGACGCACGGCCTGAACCTCCTGTTACTCCTAAAGAAATAGCATCTTCGCGACTCAATACTCCGATGCCTTTCAGACGGGTAGTTGCAATCACATTGCCGGTAAATATATCGTGATAGTCTTTGATGACACTACGCAGGTGTTTGATAAATTCCTTAACCTTGCGCTGGAAGTCCGGATGCAGGTCGGCTTGCACACCACCGATCATGTTATAGTTTTGTATTAAACGTCCTCCGGTTGTTTCTTCGAAGATGTCAAGAATCATTTCACGTTCGCGGAAACCGTAAAAGAAAGGAGTTAATCCTCCCATATCCATAACCAGACAAGAGTAGAACAACAAGTGAGAGTCGATACGCTGAAGTTCGTCCATGATGGTACGGATATACTGTGCGCGTTCTGAAATCTCGATGCCTGCGGCTTTTTCAATACACATACACAATGCGTGACGGTTCTGATGGGCGCTCAGGTAATCCAGGCGGTCGGTCAAAGCCAGTGTCTGCGGATATGTCAGGCTTTCGTTCATTTTTTCTATTCCACGGTGTATATAACCACAGATAGGGTCTACCTTACTGATTGTTTCACCGTTCAGTGAAGTACGCAGACGAAGTACACCGTGAGTAGACGGGTGCTGAGGACCAATGTTAACCACAAAATCCTGTTGTCCGAAAACGATATTTTTCTTATCAGCTATTGTTCCGTCTGGATTCAGATAATATTCATCGGTGATATCTGCATTCTCTTCATTCTCCATATTCAGGGGATTGGAGTTCATGTCGTAGTCCTTACGTAATGGATAACCTTTCCAGTCCTCACGCAAGAATAAACGTCGCATGTCTGGGTTATTCAGAAAGCGGATACCGAAGAAGTCGAATACTTCACGTTCTTTGATTTCTGCAGTTTTCCACAGGTCACATACTGACGGCAGATAAGGATTTTCACGATCGGTCGTTGAAGTCTTAAGAACTATACGATTATAAGTCTTACTTGACTCCAGATAATAAAGTGCTCCCAGGTCACCTTCCTGCCAGTCCATTCCTACGATATCACGCAGGAAGTCCATCGGTTCATCCTGATCATTACGCAGGGTTTCGGCTATTTGATGAAACGATTCAGCCGGAATACTTATCACCTGATCACCCTGCTCGGTAATAGTGATTCCCGGAGCTAATCGGGATATTTTTTCAGTTATATTCATAAATTGCTGTTTTCCTGTCGTTAATTATTTTCCATTCTCTTTCTGTGAATCAGGATTCTTTTCCTGTCTGTTCACACCTCCAAGGAATTTTTCTACTTTTATTTTGCGCTGCAGCTGCATCATACCATAATAGAAAGCTTCCGGACGAGGAGGACATCCCGGAATATATACATCGACCGGAATAATTTTGTCGATACCGTTGACTACATGATATGATTTAATGAACGGTCCTCCGGAAATGGTACATCCGCCGACTGCTACGACATATTTGGGTTCTGCCATCTGGTCGTACAGACGTTTCAGTACCGGAGCCATCTTGTAGGTAATAGTTCCTAAAACCATAATCATGTCTGCTTGTCGCGGAGAGTTACGTGTTACCTCAAATCCGAAGCGTGCCATATCGTAACGTGCAGCTCCCAATGCCATAAATTCGATGGCACAACAACTTGTTCCGAATGTCAGTGACCAGAGTGAATTACTTCTTCCCCATTCGATGAGCTGGTCTACTGTTCCTATGACTACTCCGGCACCGTCACGGTTCAGTTCATCTACCATGCGTTGCAGGTAATCATTGTTTTTGAACTCATCGTATTTCATTGAACGGATTGTTGGTTTTTTTACTTCCATTCCAATGCTCCTTTCCGCCATGCATATGCCAGGCCTAATATTAATACTAATAAGAAAAATGCCACACACACCAAGGCATAAGTACCGACTTCGTTGACTACTACTGCCCACGGAAACAAAAATACTGTTTCGATATCAAATATCAGGAACAGAATGGCAAACAGGTAATATCCTACCTTAAACTGTACCCATGATTGCCCTCGTGTCGGGATTCCACATTCATAAGGCTCTCCCTTCTGTGGATTGAACGACCGCGGTGCGATAAGCTTTGCGATTGTCATTGCGGCTACTACTAAGGCTATGGCCGTCAGAATGACAACAATTAAAAATGTGAAAAACATAAATAGAATTTTATATTTGTAAATCGTATATATATACACTCTCTATATGGTAAAACGCCCTTTACCATATATAAAGAATAAAATCTAGCCTGATCTCTATCGTTATAGAGAGGCTAAATCAATATTTTTTCTAACGTATAAATGTAATAGGAAATTGTCTTGTTTATCGGGGGGTGATTGAAACAGGCAAAACTTCGATATACGGTGATATTATAATATACCGCTAAACATATAACATTACGTAATACCGATTTGAAATCGTAAGTATTGATGTTTTGTATAATAATTGCCTTATTGGGGAGATCTGTATGATTTTGAGAGAATAGGTGTTGGATGGTTTTTTCCATGGGCGACTGAGGTTCCTGTATCTCACTGTAAGTTGTTGTGCAGGATACGGAAGCTGTATTGTCGGTATGTTGTGCTGGCACACAAACGACATTCCCTATAATGACTATTATAAGGAAAGCAAAGAAAAATATTGTTGCCTTTCTCACCTGTTTACCCATCATATACCTATCTGAAAACGGGTGCAAAGATAGTGATTTATTTTTAGTCTTTTTAATAGGATTGTATAAAAAAACAAAATGCAAATAGCTTGTAATTCTGAAAATCCGGTCGTATTATAAGATTTCGAACATGAAGGACATTTAGTGAAAAATAAGTGATTCTTATAGTTTTCTTTTTATTGTTTTTCTAAACAAGTATTGTAGAAGAATTGCTATTATGAAAATTGTCAGATACCATAATAGTTTCTTTTCTCCTTATGCTTAGGTCTGATGTTGAGTGAACAAATGTTTGATTGTCAGTTGTAAAAATGCCTTGCTTTATTTTGTTGTGTAAAGCAAGGCTTTCGTATAGAATGACTATGTAAATACGTTTTGTAAAGAGTAAATAACTGGGCTTAGAATTTAGTTGAAGAATTTTTCCAGCTTCTTGATCATCATTCCCAGACAGAACACTACTACGTGGTCGTTTTCCATGATGGTGGTGTTACCTGTAACCAGGATACCTTCTCCGTTTCTGATAAGTCCTCCGATAGTAGCTCCTTTAGGAAGGCCGACATCTTTTACCTGAGAGCGAGTGATGCGTGAGCCTGCTTTTACTGTAAATTCTGCTACATCGGCGTTGGCAAATGTCAGACACTTGACATTTGATACATCGGCATCTAGCATCATTTGGTAGATATGGCTGGCGGCAATGAATTTTTTATTGATAACAGTACCTATATCCAGACTCTCTGCCATACTGATATAGTCTATGTTTTCGACTTCGGCTACGGTTTTGCTTATACCTAAACGCTTAGCTGCCAGGCAGGCAAGAATATTTGTTTCTGAATTTCCGGTTAAAGCAACAAATGCTTCTGTATTTTTGATTCCTTCTTCCAGAAGCAATTCCATATCTCGTCCGTCTCCGTTGATAATCATCACCTTATCATCTACCAGTTCAGTAAGTCGGTTGCATCGGTTGAAGTCACTCTCAATGATTTTAGTACGCATGTATTCGGGCATATATTGTACGGTACGTACGGCTATACGACTTCCACCCATAATCATCACGTTGCGGATATCTGCTTCATTCTCTTTTCCAGCAATTTTCCGGATATAAGGAATATATTTTTTTGTTGTTGTAAAATATACGATGTCATTCAAAATAATAGTATCATCACCTCGGGGAATGATTGTTTCGCTGCCACGTTTGATTGCAACAATATGGAAAGGGATATTTCTTCCTCCCAACTCATGCAGAGGTACATTCAGAATTTCTGCTGTTTCTTTCATCTTGGTTCCGAGCAAAACTAATGCTCCTCCAGCGAACTCCCACCATTGACGAATCCAGCTCATCTTTACGGCATCTACAATTTCTTTCGCTGCCAGCATTTCCGGATAAATTAGGGAGTCGACTCCCAGTTTGGCAAAAAACTCTTTATGCTTAGGAAGCAGATACTCGTAGTTATTGATTCGTGCAACTGTCTTTTTGGCTCCCAGGCTAGTAGCCAGCATACATGCGGTCATATTCCTGCTTTCATCCGGAGTTACGGCGATGAACAAGTCTGCACCTGCTACTCCCGCTTCTTTCAATCCTGAAATCGAAGTAGGGGATATGTTGACGGCGAGCAGATCGAAGTTACTGCCTAGTCTTCCCAGTCTTTCTTCGTCATCGTCCATAAGGATAATATCTTGTTTCTCACCTGATAAGAGTTTGGCCAGGTGTGTTCCTACAGCTCCTGCGCCGGCAATGATAATCTTCATGAGTTCAGAATATGAATTAATGTATTATATATACCTGTTTGATCGATACCACAAATGGAATAAAGAGCATTTAGAGGACCATGTTGTATAAAATGGTCAGGAATACCCATACGCTTTACCATAGGGGTGTAGTTATTGTCTGACATAAATTCCAGAACAGCACTTCCCATTCCACCCTTGAGCACTCCATCTTCTATTGTGATGATACGTGAGAATTTTTTTCCTATCTCGTGTAATAATGTTTCATCCAGTGGTTTTAAAAAACGGAGATCGTAGTGGGCAATGCTGCAATTATGAGTATTCTCGGCTTCTGTAATAGCCTTGGCTGCTGTATTTCCGATAGGACCGATTGTGATTACAGCCAGGTCGGAACCGTCTTTCAGTTTTCTGCCCTTTCCAACTTCAACAGCTTCAAGTGGACATTCCCAGTTGGTCAGCACACCTCGTCCGCGAGGATAGCGGATAACAAAAGGACCTTGGTCGGGAAGCTGTGCTGTATACATCAGCCGGCGCAGTTCCTGTTCGTCGTAAGGTGAAGCTATTGTTAGGTTAGGGATAGGACGTAAATACGCCAGATCGAATACGCCATGATGCGTTGGACCGTCTTCTCCTACTAAGCCAGCACGGTCTAGGCATAACACTACATTCAGTTTCTGTATGGCTATGTCGTGGATAATATTGTCGTATGCCCGTTGCATGAACGAGGAGTAAATGTTACAGAAAGGCAGTAATCCCTCTTTGGCCATACCTCCCGAAAAAGTTACGGCATGTCCTTCGGCAATGCCTACATCGAATGCACGGTCGGGCATAGCTTTCATTAAGATATTCATAGAACAGCCAGTAGGCATGGCTGGAGTCACTCCAATAATTTTGTCGTTCTTTTTTGCCAGTTCCAGTAAGGTTTTGCCAAACACATCCTGGAATAAAGGTGGCATACCACTTGTATCATTTACGATTCTTTCTCCAGTTTCTTTATCGAATATGCCTGGAGCATGCCAGATGGTGGCTGCTTCTTCCGCAGGTTTGAATCCTTTGCCTTTGATTGTATGGATATGAAGTAGTTTCGGTCCCTTCATGTCCTTAATTTCTTTCAGTACTTTTGCCAGAGCAAAAACATCGTGTCCGTCTACTGGACCGAAGTAGCGGATATTCATTCCCTCAAAAATGTTCTGTTGTTGGGTAAGAACAGATTTCAGGCTATTGTTGAAACGGATTAAGCTTTTCCGGCGTTCTTCATTCAGAACTCCCCACTGATGTAGCTTCTTTGAGATGTTATATCTCAGTCGGTTGTATCCTTCTGATGTTTGGAGATTTAGCAGATATTGTTTCATTCCTCCTACGCTCCGATCGATCGCCATGTTGTTATCGTTCAAGATAATCAGCAAATTGTTGGGAGTAGAAGACGCATTATTCAATCCTTCAAAAGCCAGCCCGCCACTCATCGAACCATCCCCGATTACGGCTACTACATGGCGGTTTTCTTCACCTTTGCGGGCCGCAGCAACAGCCATGCCTAGAGCTACGGAGATAGAGTTGGATGCATGTCCACAGGTAAACGTATCATATTCGCTTTCTGATGGTGAGGGAAAAGGGCATAAACCGTTTAGTTTTCTGTTTGTACAGAAACGGTCACGACGTCCAGTCAGTATCTTATGTCCGTACGCCTGATGTCCTACGTCCCATACAATGCGGTCATAGGGGGTATTGAATATATAATGAAGTGCAACAGTTAATTCTATTACTCCTAAACTTGAACCAAAATGCCCGGGATTGCGAGAAAGTTCATCAATGATTTTATCCCTGAGTTCCCGACAGACCTCAGGTAAAGACTCGATAGGAAGATGACGCAAATCTTCCGGGCTATCTATTTTATTCAACAATTCGTAAGAAATGGGTTGTTCCATCCGTTCTTTATTCAATATTAATTTCACAAAAATACGATAAATATGTGTATTGTGTTTACATTTGCACAAAAAATAATGAACAATGTTTGCTTATGGAGTTTAGAACAAAAGTAGAATTGCCAGTTGGACAATATAAAATTTGTCATTCGGATTTACTTATGTTATGGGGATCTTGTTTCTCTGAAAATATGGGGAAACTGTTGATCGACAATAAGTTCAATTGTGATATAAATCCTTTTGGCATTTTATATAATCCTTTTTCGATAGCAAAGTCCATATCCTTGTTGTTGGATAAAAAAGTATATAGTGAGGACGATTTGCGCTTTGATAAAGGAATGTGGTATAGTCTGATGCATCATAGTTCTTTTTCTTCATCAGACAAGCTCGAATGTCTGATGAAGATCAACTCCCGCATGATAGAGGGAAGGGGTACCTTAGTAAAGGCTAAATGGTTGATTTTTACATGGGGAACTGCACGGGTATATGAATGGAAGGAAACAGGGGAAATTGTAGGAAACTGCCATAAACTGCCGGATAGATTATTTGTGCGCCGGTTGTTGGATGTAGACGAAATCGTATCAGCTTATGCTGCTTTACTTGAGAAGATTCGTTTATTAAATCCGGAGGTACAGATCTTGTTTGCGGTCAGTCCGATACGTCATGCGAAAGACGGCTTACATGGCAATCAGTTAAATAAGGCAGTACTTTTGCTGGCAATCGAAAAAATATGTCAGAAGTTTTCATATTGTCATTATTTCCCGTCGTATGAAATTCTGTTGGACGAATTGCGTGATTATCGTTTTTATGCCGATGATATGCTTCATCCGAGCCAGCTTGCCATAAACTATATCTGGGAATGTTTTTGTGAGTGCTTTTTCACAACAGAGACGCTGCAAATAATGAAGGAATGGCAAGAAATAAAAAAGGGTCTTGACCACCGTCCTTTCAATGCAAAATCGGAAGCTTATTATACTTTTCTAAGTCAAATAATGTTAAAGATAGAAAGGTTAAAAGAAAAATTACCGTACTTAGACGTACAAAATGAAATAACATTATGTCAAACTCGATTGAAGAAATAACCTCCGTCATTGGAGCTGAGAGAGTAGGAAAACACCAGGCAACTATTGACTGGATTCTTACGGATAGCCGTTCATTGTGTTTTCCGGAAGAAACTTTATTTTTCGCTTTGAAAACAAAGCGTAATGACGGACATAAATACATACCGGAACTTTACGCCAGAGGGGTGAGAAATTTTGTGGTAACTGATGTGCCAGAGCAGTTGTCTCATTATGCTGACGCCAATTTTTTGCAAGTTGGAAATACACTGAAAGCTTTGCAGCGTCTGGCTGCCAAACATCGTGAACAGTTCCAGGTTCCTGTTGTAGGTATTACCGGAAGTAATGGAAAAACAGTGGTGAAGGAATGGATTTATCAACTGTTAAGTCCTGAAAAAGTAATTACCCGTTCACCTCGTAGTTATAACTCACAGATAGGAGTACCCTTGTCTGTATGGATGATGAACGAACATACTGAGTTGGGTATATTTGAGGCTGGAATTTCAGAAATGGGTGAAATGGAAGCATTACACCCTATCATTCAGCCTACTATCGGAGTGTTGACAAATATCGGTTGGGCACATCAGGAGAATTTTTCTTCTTTACAGGATAAATGTATGGAAAAGCTGCAGCTTTTCAAAGACTGTGATGTCATTATTTATAATGGTGATAATGAGTTGATAAGCAGTTGTGTTTCGAAGTCACTGTTTACATCTCGTGAGATAGCCTGGTCGATGAAGGATAATGAACGTCCATTGTTCATTGAAAAAATAGAAAAGGATGATACCGGAACTACCATAAAATATCGCTATCTGGGCTTTTTGAAGGAGTACCGCATTCCTTTTATAGATGATGCGTCCATTGAAAATTCATTAAATGCTCTTGCTGTGGCATTGTATCTGATGGTTTCTCCTGAGGATATTGCCGAACGGATGGCTCATTTAGAACCAGTTGCCATGCGTCTGGAAGTGAAGGAAGGCAAGAATGGCTGTGTTTTAATAAACGATAGTTATAATTCTGATTTTGCTTCACTGGACATTGCTCTTGATTTCATGGCCCGCCGTACAGAAGATAAAGGTCGTCGGCGTACACTTATTTTATCAGATATTTTGGAGAGTGGACAACCTAGTAAATTGCTTTATCGTCAGGTAGCCGATTTGGTACATAGCCGTAAGGTAGACCGTATAATAGGAGTAGGTGAAGAAATATCTGCTGCAGCTTCACGATTTGAAATCGATAAACGCTTTTTCCGTACAACTACTGAATTGATAGAGTCGAGTATTTTATCTTCGTTGCGCAATGAAGTGGTGTTAATAAAAGGGGCTCGTGTGTTCCATTTCGATGATATTACAGATTTGTTGGAGTTGAAAGTGCACGAAACGATTCTTGAGATCAATCTTGAGGCTTTGGTCGACAATCTGAATTATTATCGTAATAAGCTTAAGCCAGATACAAAAATGGTATGTATGGTTAAAGCTTCTGCTTATGGAGCAGGTTCATTTGAGATAGCGAAGACGCTGGAGGATCACCGTGTAGATTATCTGGCTGTGGCAGTAGCCGATGAAGGAGCAGACTTGCGTAAGGCTGGAATTAATAGTTCTATAATCATTATGAATCCGGAACTTACGGCATTTAAAACCATGTTCGACTACAAACTGGAGCCGGAAGTGTACAGTTTTCACTTGCTTGAAGAATTGATTAAGGCTGCCGGACGTGAAGGCGTTTCCAATTTCCCGATACATATCAAGATTGATACGGGTATGCATCGGTTAGGATTTGCTCCTGAAGAAATCCCAGCCTTGGTAGACCGTTTGCATCGTCAGTCGGCTGTAATTCCTCGTTCTGTATTCTCTCATCTGGTAGGTAGTGATGCCGAACGCTTTGATTCGTTTACTCGCCGGCAAATTGAAACTTTCGAGAATGCTTCTGCTGAGCTGCAAGCAGGATTTAGTCATAAAATTTTGCGTCATATTTGTAATACAGCTGGTATCGAACGTTATCCGGGTGCACAGTTTGATATGGTTCGTTTAGGCATAGGATTATATGGTATAGATCCTTTTACTAATAAAATTCTGCATAATGTTGGTACCTTGAAAACAACTATCTTGCAAATACACGATGTTCCGGCAGATGAAACTGTAGGATATAGCCGGAAGGGAATTCTGACACGTAATTCACGTATTGCTGCAATCCCTATTGGATATGCTGACGGTTTGAACAGACATTTAGGAAATGGTAATGCTTATTGTCTGGTAAACGGTCAGAAGGCTCCTTATGTCGGAAATATCTGTATGGATGTCTGCATGATCGATGTGACAGATATTGATTGTAAGGAAGGGGATAAAGCTATTATTTTTGGTGATGAATTACCTGTAACAATATTAGCAGATAAGCTCAATACGATTCCTTATGAAATTTTGACAAGTGTATCGAATCGTGTAAAACGTATTTATTATCAGAATTAAGTATTGTGAAGTAAAATACTGACTGTTCCAACAGTAATAAAAAAGGACCGTATCATTGCTCTATATGCACTATGATACGGTCCTTTTTGTATCTATCCTTTTTTGATTTTGACGGTAAATAGTATACAATAGTAGAAGATCTTGGTGAGTTATTACACTTTAATGTCTAAAAAGTAAACATTAGTACAAGTGTTTTGATGTATTTTTGCTATTGGTAAAATATTGTTCAACCGAATCAATTGGTATAGATATGAAAAACGTAAAGTCTTTATTCTTGAAGGGAGGTTTTATTTGTGCATTTATGTTTTCAGCTCTCTCTTCTTCCGCCGAGAATTATCCTTATCGAAGTGATGTATTGTGGGTAACCGTACCCGATCATGCCGACTGGTTGTATAAAACGGGAGAAAAGGCTGAAGTAGAAGTTCAGTTTTATAAATATGGTATTCCTCAGGATGGGGTGGAAGTGAAATATGAACTCGGGGGCGATATGATGCCAGCAGATAAAACAGGCTCCGTAAAGCTGAAAAACGGACGTGCGGTCATTAATGTCGGAACGATGGAAAATCCAGGATTCTGTGACTGTCGTCTGGTTGCTGTAGTAAATGGAAAAACGTATAAACACCATGTTAAGGTTGGTTTTTCTCCCGAGAAGCTGCAACCATATACGGAGCTTCCTGACGATTTTAATCAGTTCTGGCAAAAAAATATGGAAGATGCAGCACGGTGTCCGTTGAAATATACCATAAAACCAGCTCCTGAATATTCTACAGAAAAGGCTGACTGTTATTTGGTTAAGCTGCAATGCTTCCGCCCCGGTTCGTATATTTATGGTTATCTTACCCGTCCAAAAGCTCCAGGAAAATATCCTGTGGTATTGTGTCCTCCAGGAGCTGGAGTAAAGACTATCAAGGAGCCCAAGCGTCATATTTATTATGCTGAAGAGGGATGCATCCGTCTGGAAATGGAAATTCATGGCTTGAATCCGGAAATGTCTGCAGAAGAATTTAAGGAAATTTCGTCTGCTTTTGGAAACTATCTGGTTAATGGTATAGACAACCGGGATAATTATTATATGAAAAAAGTCTATATGAGTTGTGTACGTGCTATTGACTTCCTTACTACTCAACCTGATTGGGATGGAAAAAATGTAATAGTTCAGGGCGGTAGTCAAGGGGGAGCGCTTGCTATTGTTACGGCAGGACTGGATAAGCGTGTTACAGCGTGTGTAGCTAATCATCCGGCATTGAGTGATATGGCTGGTTATAAGGCAGGACGTGCGGGAGGATATCCGCATTTGTTCAAAAACTATAAAGGCATGGATACTCCCGAAAAAATAAGTACATTAGCTTATTATGATGTAGTAAATTTTGCAAAGCAGATAAAAGTTCCGGTATATATTACCTGGGGGTATAATGATGATACTTGTCCTCCTACTACCAGCTATATTGTTTACAACGTGCTCGATTGTCCGAAAGATGCTCTTATTACTCCTATAAACGAGCATTGGACCTCAGATGATACGGAATATGGACAGTTGAAATGGATTCAGAAACATCTTAAATGAGTGAAGATGTCCTTAAAATTTATCAAATATTATCAGAAAAAAACGAATAGAATTGACATCAGATGAGGCTAACATTTCCTTACTTTTATCTGTTTTTCAAAAATAACAAGTAAAAGTAAGGAATTTATCATGTTGTTTTTAAAAATCATGCAGTTATTTGCCTGATCTTTTGTACAAAAGATATCAAGGTTTGTACGAAAAATAATTTTTTCTGAACAAACGTTGGAGGTAATTTCACGTTGTTTAAAGCGAAAGAATAACAAAACTCCCCTTTACATTCTTCACGTTTTTCCTTTTGTTCTTTAAACGTCTGAATGTAAAGGGGAGTTGAACTATCTTAATTCCTGAATTAATTAAACCTTAACCAGTTTATATTTCGGAACCAATATTTTCATGATTATCCATCCAATCAGATAAGCTACTGCGCATATACTGAAGATGATGAAGTAGCCGGCTGCTTTACCTTCAAAGCCCATAAACACCATATTGGTTTCGGCTGCATAGTCGAACAGTCGTCCTGAGCCCATGTTGATAAAGAATGAACCGATACCTCCTGCCATACCACCGATTCCGATGATGGTAGCAATAGTGCTCTTTGGGAACATATCACCTACTACAGAATAGATATTAGCCGACCATGACTGATGGGCTGCACCTGCAATACCTATAATGATAATCGGATACCAATATGAATAATTTCCTAATGGTTGAGCAAATAGAGCTAACAACGGGAATAAAGCAAAGATAAACATCGCTTGCATACGTGCTACATATGGGTTCTTGCCTGTTTTATTGATGATAATGGTTGGCAATTTCCCTCCGTATATAGAAAGCATTGTGATGGCATATAGTACAAAGATAAGCATCTGAGCGGTAGCAGTATCAGAAGAGAAACCGTACACGTCTGAGATATAAGCAGGTGTCCAGAATAAGTAGAACCACCATACACCATCTGTCATGAACTTACCGAAGAATACAGCCCATGTCTGAGGGAATTTAAAACACTGGAGGAAAGAAATTTTCTGATTGTCAAAATCACTGTTTGTAGTCTGTGAGTCTGAGCTTTTTGCTTCTTGCTCATTGTTGTCTTGCTCAATATATGCTAATTCAGCTGCGTTTACATGTGGATTAGCATTTGGTTTCTTATATAGGAACATCCATAATCCCATCCAAACAAAACCTAAAGCACCGATTACAACAAATGCCATTTCCCAACCGTTTCCTACACCTATACTTTGGAAATAACGTGCCAAAGGAGGAATACTTACGGGAGCTATCAATGCTCCAATGGTAGAACCGGCATTGAATATCGAAGTAGAGAAAGCACGGTCTTTTTTAGGGAAATATTCTGCTGTTACTTTTATGGCTGCGGGGAAGTTACCTGCTTCACCTGCTCCTAAAACAATACGTGCTGCAATAAAATAGTATACACTGGTGATTGCGATAGTTGATGCTACGGCTCCTGTGGCAGAAAGCATTTCTGTTGCATTGTGAATACCTAAGGTTACCTCAGTTGCCCAGCCGCATAATGCGTGGAGGCAGGCTCCTGCTGACCAAATGAAAATAGACCAGAGATATCCTTTTTTGGTACCCATCCAGTCGATAAAACGTCCGGCAAAAAGATTTGCTATGGCATATACAATTGAAAATATAGCTGTGATATCTCCATAGTTGGAGTCTGTCCAGTGAAATTCTGGTGCGATAAAATCTTTCCAGGTTAGAGAAAGAACCTGTCGGTCAAGGTAGTTGACTGTAGTTGCAAAAAATAACATTCCACAAATAACCCATCTGAAGTTTGTCATTTTTTCATCTACTTTTCGAAATGTATTCATGATATAAAATTTAATAATGTTTTTCTATGGGTTTTGGCTCTACTGAAAGTGTTTCTTTGTGTTCCTAAAATATTTGCCTGCCCAATTTAAATTTGTTTGTCAAAAAACTATCATTCTAAATGTGTGGTATGTAATTTGAGTTATGTAAATGGTTAAGAACCACAACATTTAGAATGATAAATAGATGATTATATGAAAACTGGATTATTTCATTTCTGTGTATGAGATTTTATCCATATCTCCATAGTCGAGATTTTCTCCGGCCATTCCCCAGATAAACATATAGTTGCTTGTTCCGGCAGCTGCATGAATAGACCATTCCGGTGACATAATTGCCTGTTCGTTGGCCAGCCATACCAGTCTTTCTTCCTGAGGCTCTCCCATCAGGTGGCAGATCATGTTGCCCGGAGTAAGGTTAAAATAAAAATATGCTTCTATACGGCGTGAGTGGGTATGTGCAGGCATTGTATTCCATACGCTTCCCGGCTTCAATTCTGTCAATCCCATCTGTAACTGGCAAGGACCTTCTTCCAGAACGTTGCTTACGATCAGCTGGTTGATTACACGGTCATTGCTTTCTTCCATTTTACCAGCCGCAAATGAATTAGCCTTCAGGGAACCTTTGCGTCCGTCAAGTGTGACAAGCTGTGTCTTGTAAGCCTTGTGAGCAATGGCTGAATTCAAATAGAATTTTGCCGGTTTTGATGCATCCTTGCTTTTAAAGGTAACTTTCTGATTGCCTCTTCCTACATAAAGGGCTTCCTTGAAATTGAGCGCATATTCTTTGCCGTCCACTGTTACGATACCTTCTCCTCCGATATTGATAATTCCCAACTCACGGTTGAACAGGAAATAAGGAGCTTTCAGCTGATCGATTGTATCCAGTGTCAGTTCTTTGTTTACAGGAACTGCACCTCCAAAGATGAACCGGTCGTACATAGAATAGGTAAGATTGATTTCATCAGCAACCATGACCTTTTCCATCATGAAGCTGCTGCGCAATCTTTGTGTGTCGTATGTTTTCACGTCCTGCGGGTTACATGCAACCTGCATCTGTACGCTGGAAATCTGGGCGTTTGCGCTAACGGCTGCTGCGCCAAACATCATTGCGAGAGCTAACTTTTTCATAATTTTCTTGATTTTATATTGTTTTATATTGATTCTTTTGACTTATCCCTGTCGGCTTTCCTTAATAATCCGTCTTCTGTTGAAAATGGCAAGTGCCAGTGTACAGATTACCAGAACAGCTGAACCGACGATTTTAAAGTTATATACCAGATGGAAAATGATCCATGAGAACAGGCTTGAAGCGAAGTCGAGTGCTCCTCCCTGGAATCCTTCGGGTATTTTCACTGCCGAATCTCCGGTCTTGGCAAAGACATCCTGTGCAGCCTGTGTAAAGAACGGCGCAAGATCGGTTACAAAGTAAAGTCCCACGATTAGTGCAACCAGTCCGATAATGAAGGTTTTCAGCACGTTGCCTTTTGTAACAGGCAGGACAGCAGGGAACAGATAGAACATACCAGCAAGTGATGCCAGCGGAAGGAACTGGTTACCCGGCAGGACAACTGAAAGGAACAGTGTTACCGGAATCAGCAGCAGTGAAACTACCAATGTAGTAGGATGTCCGATAACCAGTGCCGGACTCATACCGATGTTCAGCCCTGCCGCATTCTTGAACTTGCGTGCAATGAGCTCACGGGTTGCATCCGAAATAGGACGTAATCCTTCAATGAACAGCGAGGTGATACGTGGAATAAGTTCCATTACAGCTCCCATCTTGATACCGAGTCCCAGAATAGAAGGAATATTGTCTACAAGCTCCTGAGTGTTCTCACATGCGAGTGCTCCGATACCACATCCTACAATGACTCCCAGAAACAGCGGTTCACCCATGATACCGAATTTCTTTTTCATGCCTTCCGCATCAATGTTCAGCTTTTCGAATCCCGGGATTTTGTCGAGAGCCTTGTTTATCACTACGGCAAACGGAACAAAACCCTGACAGAAAGGTTGGGGAATGGATATTCCGTCCATCTTTTCATAATATGTCTGGAACTGTTTGCTTGTCAGGTCTGCCATGATCAGTGTAATGATATAGCATATGATTGCAGCGAAGAATCCCCACCATATATTGTCTGACGCAAAATATACAACAGCTCCGATGAAGGCAAAGTGCCAGTAGTTCCACAGGTCGATGTTTACTGTCTTTGTAGTTTTGGTCAGAAGCATAACGATGTTTACGGCCAGACATACGGGAATGATGAAGGCTCCCACAGATGTATTGTATGCGACCGATGCGGCGGCCGGCCATCCCATGTCGAAAATGCCAAGGCTCAGTTCGTAGATTTCGGTTACTTTTTTCAGGGGATCTCCCAGACTGCTTGTGAGCAATGCCGTCACGACAGACAGCCCTACGAATCCCACTCCCACAAGGAGTCCGCTCTTTAACGCCTTTCCGAATTTAATACCGATGCATACTCCCAAAATGGTAAAAATAATAGGCATCATCACCGCTGCTCCCAGACCGATGATATAGCTAAAAACTTGTTCCATAATTTGCTTTTGTCTTTCTGTGAATCGTGATATTAGGTTTAATTATAAATTTAAATTGCACCAAAAATACGTTCTTTTCTTTTAATTAGCAACGGAAATATGATTTAATTCAAAACTTTATTGAAATAAACAAATATTTTCCGTTATCGTACACGATTATTGTAAGAATGTGAATAATAAATCTACCTTTAAGCACAGAAAATCCACATACGGATTCGTGCTTTTGGCTATATTTGTATTTATAAAAGTATTTATCGAATCATGAAAAACAGAAGTATTTTATTAGGGTGTTTGGGAGCTATGCTTTGTATTACAAGTATGGCTCAGACTACAGAAGATTTTCCAAAAAAACAGAAACCTTGGTCTGTACGAATGGCCGAATCGGAAATGGTACGTAATCCAGAATCTTGGCAAGTAGATTTTCAGCCTTCTTTAAAATGGGATTATTGCCATGGATTAGAATTGGGGGCTATGATGGATGTGTATGATCGATATGGCGATTCGAAATTTTATGATTATGCGCTGGCGTATGCAGATACAATGGTAAATGAGGATGGGACGATAAAGAAATATAAGTTGACAGATTATAGCTTAGACCGTATAAATTCGGGGAAAATGCTTTTCAGAATTTATGAACAGACAAAAGATGAAAAGTATAAAAAAGCTTTGGATCTGCTGAGGACGCAGTTTGATGGTCAGCCTCGTAATGAAGATGGCGGTTTTTGGCATAAAAAAGTTTATCCTAATCAAATGTGGCTGGATGGGCTTTATATGGGGACACCATTTCTTGCGGAATATGCTTACAGAAACAATGATCCGCATGCTTATCAGGAAGTGATAAATCAGATAAAGATTGTTGCACGCCATACTTACGACCCGTCTAATGGACTGTTCCGTCATGCATGTGATGTCAGTAAGCGAGAAAAATGGGCAGATAAAACAACCGGTCAGTCACAACATTGCTGGGGACGTGCCTTAGGATGGTATGCGATGGCCATAGTTGATAATCTTGATTTTATACCTTTGCATGAACCAGGATGCGACTCTGTGCTGGTTATCCTGAATCAGATCGCAAAGACTTTGAAAAAGTATCAGAGCCCGGAAGGTTTGTGGTATCAGGTTATGGATAAAAGTGGAGAACCTGGAAACTATCTGGAGTCTTCATGCTCCAGCATGTTCGTTTATTCTCTGTTTAAGGCCGTTCGTAAGGGATATATACCTGCCTCATATTTTGCTGTAGCTCGTAAAGGTTACGAGGGCATTTTGAATGAGTTTATAAAAGTTGACGAGAATGGTCTTGTTTCCATTACAAAGGCATGTGCTGTTGCTGGATTAGGTGGAAAGAACTATAGAATGGGGGATTATTCATATTATATTAACGAACTGATACGTGATAATGATCCGAAAGCTGTAGGACCTTTTATTTTAGCTAGTTTGGAATGGGAAGGATTGCCTAAGGAAAAACGACGTTTTGCTGAACCTAGAGAATTGGTTGTTGCTCAAGATGGAACAGGTGATTATTCCACGATAGCAGAAGCGTTAGAAAGTGTTCGTGCCTTTATGGATTTTGATGTAAAGATATATGTAAAAAAAGGTACGTACAAAGAGAAATTAATAGTTCCTTCATGGTTGCAGAATGTTGAAATCATAGGAGAGGATGTGCAAAATACGATTATAACTAATGCAGACCATGCCAATATGAATAATATGGGTACCTTCCGTACATATACAGTCAAAGTAGAAGGAAACCATATAACTTTTCGGAATATAACGATAGAAAACAATGCGCCTAAATTAGGTCAGGCTGTAGCTTTACATACAGAAGGAGATTGTCTGCGTTTTATTAACTGCCGTTTCTTGGGTAATCAGGATACTGTCTATACAGGAGTTGCAGGTACTCGACTTTATTTTGAAGATTGTTATATCGAAGGAACGACCGATTTCATATTTGGACCGTCAACTGCATGGTTTGAGAATTGTACGATACACAGTAAGGCAAATTCTTATGTTACAGCTGCATCGACTCCTGAAAATATCAAGTATGGATATATCTTTAATAACTGTAAGTTAACAGCAGAAGAGGGAGTTGATAAAGTTTATTTAGGAAGACCATGGCGCCCGTACGCTTATACTTTATTTATGAATTGTGAATTAGGAAAGCATATAGTAAAAGCAGGTTGGGATAATTGGAGAAATCCTAAAAACGAAAAGACAGCTCGTTATGCAGAGTATAAGAACACGGGAAAAGGAGCTGATATAAGCCAGCGTGTAAGTTGGGCACGGCAATTATCTGATAAAGATGTTAAGATGCTGGTGAAATCTGAGTTCTATACTTTCTCGAATACATGGGATTTGTACTAATAGAACAATTTTTACGTTTTTAAAATCAAAATTTATACATAAAAAATGTGTGTTAAAGAGATATTTGCGAACTAATTTTTAATATTATCTTTAAACACATTTTTTATGTATTATCAACAGAGAATAAGGAACGTTGTTTCTTTGCTCATCATGAGCATGCTTTGTCTTGCATCTTTTGCTCAGGGATTGCAGGTACAAGGTATTGTAAAGGACAAAAACGGTGAACCAATGATTGGTGTCAACGTTGTAGTGAAAGGTACTACTAATGGTACTATAACTGGTATAGATGGTGATTTCTCACTTAGCGGAGTGAAAAAGTCTGATGTCATTGCTTTTACTTACATTGGTTTTAAGAACAAGGAAGTAAAGTATGAAGGACAAAAACAACTGAATGTAATCTTGGAAGAAGATACAGAAACATTGGAAGAAGTTGTAGTTATCGGTTATGGTACGGTTAACAAGCGCGATTTGACAGGTTCTGTTGCCTCTGTCAGTGCTGAAGATATCGCTGCTGTTCCTGTTTCTAGTGCAACTGAAGCTTTGACTGGTAAATTGGCAGGTGTAAACATTACAACAACCGAAGGTTCACCTGATGCAGATGTGAAGATTCGTGTTCGTGGTGGTGGTTCTTTGTCTCAGGATAACTCTCCTTTATATATTGTTGATGGATTCCCTGTTTCAAGTATTAGTGATATTGCTCCATCTGAAATTCAAAGCATCGATGTTTTAAAGGATGCGTCTTCTACGGCAATTTATGGTGCTCGTGGTGCTAATGGTGTTATTATTGTAACTACTAAGAGTGGAACAGAAGGCAAAACTCAAGTTGATTTTGGTGCTTCTTTCGGTCTTAAGAAAGTTACAAAGTTGACAAAAGTACTTAGCCCTTATGATTATGTTGCTTATCAGCATGAATTAGGTTCTACTGATTATGGAAACTATTCTGATATGGATATCTGGAAGTCAGTTGAAGGATACGATTATCAGGATGATATTTTCGGACGTACCGGAAATCAGGCTCAGTATAATGTGAATGTAAGCGGGGGTAGCAAGCAGGTAAAATATAATGTAAGCTACGCTCATAATGATGAAAAGAGTATCATGTTGGGCTCTGGCTTCAATAAGAATAACATTAATGCTAAAATTAATGCAGAATTGAGTCAGTGGATGACATTGGACTTTAATGCTCGTATGAGTTACACTACTGTAGATGGTTTGAGCGGTGGTGCAGATACAAATGAATCGAGTGCAGCTAACTCAATTGTTGCGAATGCAGCTCGTTTCCGCCCTGTTGATCCTTTGACTTCAAACAGTGATGATGAAGAAAATAATACGTCTTCTCAGAAGAATCCGTTAGAACGTTTGCTTGCAACTTATAAAAAGAGAAATACATTTAATCAAAATTATAATGTTGGATTAAACTGGAAACCATTCAAAAACTGGACATTCCGTTCTGAATTTGGTTATGGCTGGAAGTATGATAATACAGATCAGGTTTGGGCTAGTGATGCTGTTCAGAATTCTAAATTGGGTTATAATGGACAACCACAGTCTGTTTTGACTCGTGATATCACTAAAAATTGGCGTAATGCTAATACCTTGACTTATGATAATAAGAAATTGTTTGACGGACGTGATAAACTGAATGTATTGCTGGGACATGAAGTAAGCAGCAGCCAGGAAACATCGCTCGAGAATACTTCTGTTGCATTTCCTAGCACTATGACTATTGACGAAGTCTTGGCTAACATGGGAGCTGGTACAGCTTTGCCTACTCAGACAACAATTTCGGCTAAAGATAATATGTTGTCTTTCTTTGGACGAGTAAACTATACTTTAATGGATAAATATCTGTTAACGGTAACGGTACGTGCCGATGGTTCTAGTAAGTTTGCAAAAGGTAATCAGTGGGGAGTATTCCCTTCTGCTGCTTTGGCATGGCGTTTGTCTGATGAAGCATTCATGAAAGGTACTCAGGACTGGTTGTCTAACCTGAAAGTTCGTTTAAGCTATGGTACAGCCGGTAATAACCGTATCAGTTCTGGCTTAATGTATACTACTTATACAATGGCTGGTAATACAGGTAAAGCTCCTTTCTTTGATGAAACTCGTGGAGCTATGCTGGAACATGGTTCTAACCTGTATAATCCAAACTTGAAATGGGAAACAACTATTACTCGTAACATCGGTTTCGACTATGGTTTCTTCAATAACCGCTTATCTGGATCGTTGGATCTTTATTGGAATACAACAAAAGATTTGTTGATGAAAACAGAGATTCCGTCGAATACCGGTTATAGCTACCAGTATCAGAACTTTGGTAAAACTTCTAATAAAGGTGTTGAATTGACATTAAATGCTGTATTGGCTGATAAGGCAAAGTGGGGACTGAACTTCAACTTTAATATTTCTTATAACCGTAACCGCATTGATGAACTGGGTACAGAAAATCCATGGCAGAGCAGTAACTGGTCGGGTAGTACTATTGCAAAATATGAAGACTATCGTGTAGAAGAGGGTGGTCGCTTAGGTGAGATCTGGGGATATAAAACAAACGGTTTCTATACAGCATACGATCCGGTGACAAATCCAAATGGTGAATTGGTTTTGAATGGTACTTCATGGGAATTGCGTGAAGGCATTAAAGATAATAGCTATTCTATGGCCGGTGGTAAGCCTTATCCTGGACAGTTGAAATATGAATGTGATGAAAACGGTGATCCTATTAAACAGAAATTGGGAAATACAGTTGCTCCGTTAACAGGTGGATTTGGTTTTGATGGATTTATTGGAAACTTTGATTTCAATATTTTCTTTAACTATTCTGTCGGAAATCAGATTGTGAACGGTACTAAATTAGCTAATTCATTCTGTGCAGGTTCTGCAAAGGGATATAACTTGGTTAATGATTTTGCTTTGGATAACCGCTATACTTGGATTGATCCTGAAACTGGTCTGAATTTGGGTAAGCCAAGTAGTTCAACAGTTGATTACTATGGTGGTGCCGAAGGGTTGATTGCACGATTGAATGCTCTCAATACAGGAGCTAATATTTATAATCCTGCTGCTGTAACAGCAATGTATTTGAATGATTATGCAGTAGAAGATGCCTCTTTCTTGAGAGTCAATAATATTACTATCGGATATACATTCCCGAAAGCTTGGGTTAAGAAAGCTTTTATGCAGAATGTGCGTATTTATGTAACAGGTTATAATCTTTATTGTTTGACTAGCTATTCAGGTCCAGACCCAGAAGTAGATACAAGCAGTAAAAAGAATGCAATGACTCCGGGTATTGATTATGCAGCTTATCCGAAGAGCCGTTCATTTGTAGCCGGTATTAATGTAACATTCTAAATTCTAATATGATATTATTTATGAAAAATATAATTAAGTTATTAGCTTTAGCTGCGGGAGTTGCTGGTATGAGTTCTTGTTCTGATTTTCTGGAACAGACTGCTCCTTCCGAACTAAATGACAACACTGTATACAATTCTACTTATTATACAGGATTGCGTGTGAATAAAATTTATGGTGGATTGGCACAAGATCAGACTTATTCACAGTATATTCCTATTATTTGGGGGTTAAACTCAGATTGTGAATTAGTCGATGGTTTGGGTGCTGATGCCGACAATACAACCAGTGAGCGTGGTAATATGAACTATAATGCCAGCCCGTCTTGGGGTAACTTAGCAAAACTTTGGGATGCTATGTATGGTATTATAGAAGATGCAAACTTAACATTGGAGGGCATTAACTCTAGTTCATTGCTTACTTCTGGTGGATCAGAACAGAAAACAATGGAACGCTATAAAGGAGAAACTTTAGCTCTGCGCGCCATGATTTATTTTGATTTGGTTCGTTTCTTTGGTGATGTGCCACTGAAGTTAGAACCTTCACAGGCCGATTTGAGTAATGCTTATTTGCATAAGACAGACCGTGATGTTATTTTGGATACTTTAATGGTCGATTTAAAGAATGCTGTAGAGTTACTGCCTTGGGCAGATGAGGTATCGGGTTATACTACAGAGCATGCGACAAAGGGATATGCACATGCTTTGTTGGCGAATATTGCAATGACTCGTGCTGGATGGGTGATTCGTGAACAAGCAAAGGACGGATATGAAACTGCAGACTATACTGACCCTACTTATCCTACTCAGCGTCCGGATGCTGCAACTCGTACCAAACTTTATGAACTGGCTCTGTCACATTTAAGTGCTATTATAACTAATGGTACTCATAAATTGAATCCGTCTGTAGAAAATCAATGGTATTTGATTAACCAGCGTGAACTGGATAAGAACTACCATGAGAATATATTTGAGATGCCGATGGGACTTGGTGTTAGCAGTGAGTTAGGATATACCGTTGGTGTACGTGTTAACGGTGCTACCACTGAATATGGTGTAAAAGGTAATTCATCTGGTAAGATGAAATTGACAGCTCCATTCTTTTATTCATTCGATAAGAAAGACTTGCGCCGTGATATAACTTGTGCACAGGTACAGTTAGGTGCAGAAAATGGTGTAACGAAAGAATCGATGTTGGGTAATGCACCATTTGGAATTTATGTTGGAAAATGGGATGTACGTAAGATGAATGAAGAATGGCGTCAGGCTGCTATTGCTACAGGAAATGCTAAGTGGATGTCTGGTATTAATGTAGTGAAGGCACGCTATCCTCAGGTTTTGTTGTGGTACGCTGAAGTTATGAATGAGTTGGCCGGTCCTGATGGTGATTATGAAGGATCAGCAGGATTGACTGCTCGTCAGGCATTAGCTATGGTACATACACGTGCTTTTGCTGATGCAGACAAGGCTGATGCTGAGAAATATATTGAAGCTATACCAGCTACTAAAGAAGCAATGTTTGATGCTATTGTTGATGAAAATGCATGGGAATTGGCTGGAGAAGGATTCCGTAAATTTGATTTGATTCGTTGGAATCTGTTGGCTGAAAAGATTCAGGAATTTAAGGATACTTATTATGATGAACTGATGAATGAATCTAATCCTAATTATTATCCGGAAAAGGTTTATTTCAACTATACAGATGAAACCAAAACTAAGATTGATATGTCGAGTGTTACTTGGTATGGTTTGCCAGAAGGAAAAGAATCATCTGACTATGATGATAATAAGTCATTCTATGGCGCTGAAAGAGAAGACTCTAAGCAGACACAATTACAAACTAACTGGCCTTCTATCTCAAGTGGCTTAGTTGGAGATAATGTACAGGTTAAGAACCGTTATTTATTGCCTATTGGTTCTACTACTATTTCGGCTGCAAATGGTTATATCCATAACTCTTATGGATATTCAGATTAATTTAAATAATAAAATAGACATAAAGATATGAAGATGTTTAAATATATCATAGGTTCTGGAGCTTTTATGCTCCTGGCCTCTATCATCGGAACTGCATGTACTGATGGTAATGATTGGGATGTAGACAGCGCTCATGATCGTTTGTTCAGTGTGACTGCTTCAAAAATTTCTATTTCTGCACAACCGACATCTGCTGAGATTTCGTGGGGAACGGTTCCCGATGCAGAATATTATGTAATAGAATATAGTACAGATTCTTTGTATGATGAAATAGAGATTGGTGGTACGCAGCATTCTGTTGTTTTAGGTGAAGATAAATCTATCGTTGAAACTCCTTATGTTATTACTGGCTTACAAGGTGAAACAAAGTATTTTCTACGAATGAAATCAATGTCTTCGGTAAAGGCTGATTCAAAATGGACTTATTTGGAAAAATATTCTTTTAAAACAAGTGCTGAACAGATTTTGAATGAGGTTGCTTCTATTACAGGTGAAAGTGCTGTACTTTCTTGGACTGAAGGTGCTGAGGTTACTTCACTGAAGTTGGCTGAAGCAAAAGATGATGTCGAAGAGGTAGATACAACATATATCGAACTGGATGCTGCTGCTGTAGCTGCTTCATCATATACTCTTACAGGACTAACTCCTAAAACAAAATATTCTGTATCTATTTATAATGGTGACGTAAAACGTGGTACAAGAACCTTTACTACTACCGAATCATATCCAGCTGGCTATGATATTGTAAATGTTTCTGATGCAGATATGTTGAATGATATATTTACAAATCCTGCCAATTACATACAGGATAATGGAGGTAATGTCGTATTGGTATTTGCTAATGGTTCTACTACAGATTATATGGGTGAAAGTATGGAACTGACTATCCCTGCTGATTTCAAATCTGTTATTTTCTGGGGTGAATCAGGTGATACAAAACCAGTCTTTATGCCTAAAGGACTTTCTATGGCAGGTAGCCATGATTTGATTCGCTTCTATAATCTTGACTTGCAGAATACAAGCAGTGCAAATGATTATATTGTGAACTTTAATGTAGAAGGTACTGTTGGTGAGATATTAATCGACAATTGTAATATTAGTAAGACTCGTGGTGTAGTTCGCGTTCAGAGCGATGGAGCAAAGGGTTCTATAGGTTCTATTAATATTGATAACTGTGTATTGACAGATATTGGTTCGTATGGTGTATTGCAGACAAAAGTTTCTGGATTTACTCTTAACTCAGTAAGTTTGTCTAACTCTACAGTGAATACGCTTAGTGCTGGTGGAGTATTGGTTACTCAGCAGGATAATGTTCATATCTCTATTGATGCTTGTACATTCTATAATTGCGTTGCTACTGGCAAATCATTTATCGATATAAATAAAATGTCGAATGTAACTGTTGATGTAAAGAATACAATTATTGGTCAGTTGTATAGCTATACAGCAGAGTCAACCATTAAGGCAACTAGTGTGAAAGGCATTGCTACTACAACCAACCTCTTTACAACTACCGATTGCCCGTATAACAGTGGGTATGAGTGGGGAGAAATTCTGAGTGTATCTTCAACAGAATTATTTGTAAATCCTGCAGAAGGTGATTTCCATATACAGTCGGCTAGCCAAAGCAGTGTTACTGGTGCTGGTGATCCACGTTGGAATGAATAAAACTCACTTTGAGAATGTAAAATAGTTAATAGACAAGTCCATAGACAGGGGATTCCTCTGTATGTGGACTTGTGTTTTATTTAGTTTGATATTTAGAACCTGAAAATCTACTATAGAAAGATGAATACTGTTGAATCCATGAAAAAATTGTGGCTGATAAATACCATGTTAGTAATCTTGGGAATATCTGCCTGTTCAGAACAGACTGAGCCACAAGCGAACGATGATAAAATACCAGAAGAGTCTTTACCTGTTTATCCTGCTCCCGATCGGACAACAATTCCGGCTTTTCCCGGAGCTGAAGGAGCTGGAAAGTTCACGACGGGTGGAGCTGAAGGTACCGTTTATGTGGTTACTTCCCTCAAAGATGATGGTTCTGAAGGAACATTACGTTGGGCTATTGAGAAATCCGGAAAGCGTACGGTTGTGTTTGCCGTGGGAGGAGTTATAGCTCTGACCAAACAGTTGGTTATAAAGAATGATGATATAACTATTGCCGGTCAGACAGCTCCAGGAGCAGGAATTTGTTTGAAGAATTATACACTGCGTGTCAATGCTAACAATGTTATCATTCGTTTTATCCGTTGTCGTATGGGAGATGAATGTAAAACGGAAGATGATTCGATGAATGGGTATCAGTCGTCGTATCCTGGAAAGAAAAATATCATTATCGACCACTGCTCTATGAGTTGGAGTACAGACGAATGTGCTTCATTCTATGGAAATACAAATATGACAATGCAATGGTGTATTGTCAGCGAAAGTTTGACTAACTCTATTCATGTAAAGGGAGGCCACGGATATGGTGGTTTGTGGGGAGGTAGTCCTGCAACATTCCATCATAATTTATTGGCTCATCACAGTAATCGTACTCCACGTTTGTGTGGCAGCCGTTATTCCAATCGGGCAGATATGGAGCAAGTCGATCTATGCAACAATGTTATTTATAACTGGTCGAGTGAGGGGGCTTATGGTGCACAAGGTGGTTCCTATAATATAATGAATAACTACTATAAACCAGGTCCGATAGCTGCATCCAAGAAAGTACATTGCCGCTTCTTCACTGCTTATGTTGACGATGGCGCTAACAATCAGGCTGCAGGCGTATATGGTAAGTTTTATTTGTCGGGCAACTATATGGATACACGGAGCGATTTGTCGGAAAGTCAGTTAGCCGAAGCAGAAGCGGCAAATTCTGACAATACTTCATCTACAGCTTTTGTCGTGAAGAATAATGAGATTTCAGCTCAAAATATGCTGGTTGCAAAGCGTTTCGATATCCTTTCTGATTATTCTTTTATGCAGTCGGCTCAAGATGCATATGAAGATGTCCTGAAGTATGCCGGTGTATCTAACAAACGAGATCTCGTGGATACACGTATTGTAAATGAAACTCGTACTGGTACTTATTCACGAGAGGGATCTAATGGTAGTAGCTATGGTTTTATTGATACGCAGAAAGATGCTGAAGGATGGGATGAATACGTTGAGGTACATTCTTCCGAAGTAGATTCCGATGGAGATGGTATGCCTGATATCTGGGAAGAACAGAACGGATTGAATCCGGCAGATAAATCAGATGCAGTAAAATATAACTTAAGTAAGGATTATACAAATCTGGAGATTTATATAAATAGTTTGGTTGAAGGTTTATATCCAACTTTAAAATAGAATGTGTTGTATGAAAAAGATATTGACTGGTACACTTTGCGGCTTGCTATTGATGGGGCCGGTATCGTTACTGGCTCAGAGCTTGAAATCATATCCGGTACCTGATCGTTCTGAAGTTCCTGCATTTCCGGGTGCTGATGGAGCAGGAAAGTATACTACAGGTGGTGCTGGAGGTCAGGTGCTGATTGTAACATCTTTAAAAGATGACGGAACAGAAGGAACATTACGTTGGGCTATCCGTAAGAAAGGTCCTCGTACGATTGTTTTTGCCGTCAGTGGTATTATAGAACTTGAATCTCCGCTGAAGATAAGTAATGGCGATGTGACTATTGCCGGGCAGACAGCTCCGGGTGATGGTATCTGTTTGAAAAATTATACTTTTCGTATTCAGGCAGATAATGTTATTGTCCGTTTTATCCGTTCACGTATGGGAGCAGATATCAAGCAAAAGGGCGATGATGCGATGAACGGTTTTAAGAATCATCGTAATATTATTATCGACCATTGTTCCATGAGCTGGAGTACAGACGAGTGTGCTACCTTTTACGATAACAGTAATTTTACGCTTCAATGGTGTATTATTAGTGAGAGTCTGGCCAATTCCATACACGAGAAAGGAGCTCATGGATATGGGGGCATATGGGGAGGACAGGGAGCTTCATTCCATCATAATCTGTTAGCTCATCATACTAACCGTACTCCTCGTTTATGTGGCAGCCGCTATACAGGAAAGCCGGAAGAAGAAAAGGTAGAACTGTTTAATAATGTGATTTACAATTATGGTAGTGATGGAGCTTATGCCGGTGAAGGGGGAAGTTATAATTTTCTGAATAATTATTATAAGCCTGGTCCTTATACTGCAACAAAATCCTCCTATAAACGTTTGTTCACTGCTTATCCGGATGATGGAAAAAATAATAATGTGAAGGGAGTACATGGAGTCTTTTGTTTCAATGGAAACTATATTGATCCGACTTGTGCTAGTCTAAGCGAAAAGCAACGTCAGGCAATAATGAAAGTAAATAAGAATAATTCCGATGGTTTAGTTATCAAAAATGACTTTGCTCCACAGAGGGAATTATTGGTCGATACTTCCTTTAAGATAGCTGAGCATACTTCATTGCAGTCAACATGGGATGCTTTTGAATCTGTCTTGCAATTTGCCGGCGCTTCTTATAAAAGAGATTCTTATGATACAAGAATTGTAGCAGAAACCAGAAAGGGGAATTATACTTATCAAGGCAGTCACGGTAGTACCAATGGGATGATTGATCAGCCTTCTGATGTCGGAGGATGGCCTGAATACCGGACAGAAAAAGCTCCGGCGGATACAGATAGAGATGGTATGCCGGATGACTGGGAAAAAGCGCATGGCTTAAATCCAAATGATGGATCCGATGCTAAAAACTATAATTTAAGTCCTGATTATACAAATCTGGAAATTTATTTGAATAGTTTAGTACAACATTTGTTTCCGGATTCGAAATAATGTTCTTTTTCAAATCTCCTGATTAAGTTACATTTTTGTTAAACCGTTCATTACAAGTCATTACAAGTTGTATCTTCCGAAGAAGATCATTTGGCGTAGAATACAAAATCAGCCAATTAATTCGTTATTCTGAATTAATTGGCTGATTTTATATTATTAAGTTTATATCCTATAACTTACTTACCGCTGCATTTTTAATGCCTGATTTTGGGTGTCAGATTAAGACTATTTTTGTAAGAATGTTTCACGCATCGGAGAGAAGCAGTCAATTAATAATCCGGGTTCTAGACATTTACATCCATGTTTTACATCAGGCTCCATATAAAGCGCATCTCCTGCTGATACAACTTTTGTTTCACCATTGATAGTAAATTCAAATTTTCCGCTTGCAACATAGGTCACTTGAGTATGATAATGAGTGTGGGCAGCCCCTACAGCTCCTTTTTCGAATTTAACTTTTACCATCATAACCTGACCGTTGTATCCCATAATTTGTCTGGTTACACCTTTATCACTGGTTTGTTCCCATTCTGTCTGGTTTTCGAACATGAATGGCTTGCTGCAAGTTTTGTTACAAGAAACCTTAGAATCCTTTTCTGTACTGTTGTTTGTGTTGGCTGCATTACAGGTTAACCCCAGTAATGAGAAGGCAAATATGCCTGAAAATAAAATTTTTTTCATCATTGTGTTTTTTATATAGAACTGTCACAAATATAGTGATATTTGTTGCAAAAGAAAATTCTTTTCTGACATAAATTCAGTATTCTGAATATTCTTAAATCTGTTATTTTTTTATTTTTGCATAAATACGAATCTTAAATAAAATAAACGATGAAACACATGCTGAAGCCTGTTTGTATTAAAGTAGGCTTGACTCTTTTTGCTGGTGCTTGTCTTTGTGGGGGAATTCAGGCACATTCTTTGAATGGTGAGAAAGAGGATATTTTAAACACGATGAAATCTGCAACCCGTTACATGATGGACAGTGTAAGTTATCGGGGAGGCTTTGTCTGGAATTATTTGCCCGATTTGTCGCGCTCGTGGGGAGAAATGGAGGCGAAAAGGACAATGGTATGGATTCAACCTCCCGGAACTCCGAGTGTTGGTCATTTGTTATTGGATGCCTATCACGCTACTAGCGATGAGTTTTACTATGAAGCAGCCGAAAAAGTTGCTAATGTCTTAATATGGGGGCAACTTGAATGTGGGGGATGGAATTACGTCTTTGACTTTGCTGGAGAGAACTCCTTGAAGGAGTGGTATGAAACAGTAGGAAAAAGTGGCTGGCGTCTGGAAGAGTTCCGACATTATTATGGTAATGCTACTTACGATGATTTGGGCACTATTTCTGCTGCTAAGTTTTTATTACGTATGTATGTAGAGAAAAATGATCCTGCATATAAAGTTCCGCTAGAAAAAGTTATTCATTTTATTTTAGAAAGTCAGTATCCTGTCGGAGGCTGGCCACAGCGTTATCCGTTGCGATACGATCATCCTTTTGAAGGTAAGGAGGACTATTCTTCTTTTATAACTTTAAACGATGATGTAACACCGGAAATTATTGATTTCCTGATTCAATGCTATCAGGCTATGGGGCTTCAGAATATAAAGGAGCCTATTATGCGGGCAATGTACCTTACGATAACTCTTCAGCAAGGAGAGCCTTATGCCGGATGGGCAGATCAGTATACGGTGACCGACTTAAAGCCTGCTCATGCTCGTTCTTATGAGCCACGCAGTGTAAATACGGGTACTACTGTCGGTATGATTTATCAGATGATGGAATATTATAAGCTGACAGCTGATACTCGTTTCCTTTCGGGGATACCTGCTGCTATTAAGTTTCTTGAATCTCAAAAATTACCTGAAACAGAAGTCCGTAAATGGCATCGTAAATCAGACAATCCCGATGAAATCTTAGTACCTCGGTTTATTGATCCTGATACGGGAAAACCATTGTATGTGCATCGGAAGGGAGGTAATATTTATAATGGTAAGTATTATATAGATCAGAATATAGAAAATACAATTGCCCATTATAGTTCTGCTACTTTTGTTAATCCTGAACAGTTGAGAAAGGATTTCGATGAAGTGAAAAAGATTGATAAAAATAAGTTGCTTTCCCAATCACCTTTATTATCAGATGAATTGTGTCCGTTACCGAAATATTATACACATTGTCCTCGCCTTGTAACAGAGAAAGAAATCAGTAATCTGATGGTTCAGGTAAAAAAACAAGGTTACTGGCTTTCTGATCTGCCTTCAACTTCTCATCCATATCGTTGTGGGTGGACTCCTGATTTATCAGGTAAGGAAGATTATAGCAGGAAGATGGTGGGGGATGATTTTGATACTTCTCCTTATCCTTGTACAGATGGACAACAATGCATTTCTGTTGCTGCGTATATTAAAAATATGATGGCGCTTATTGCAGCTTTGGAAGGAAATGTGAAGTGACCGGGAGGCAGATAGAAAGAGGCTGTTGTATGCTGCCTGAGAGTATACCATCTGGATATTTTAGTCTGTTAACGGAGAAAATATGTTTGAATGTATTATATGTGGAGATTTTGGTTAAATAATAACCACATTAGAACAATTATTACCTTTCTCCACCTCTCATTTTGCTTATTTTTGGAAACAAATCAATCTTAATGTAAACATGCCATGAAAAATAAAAAATATTATTTAATGAGTTTGCTGCTGGGAGTGGGCAGTTATGCAATGTCGCAGACAGTTCCTTCTATGAGTGCATTTCATGATGGAATCCACCATTGGAATCTGGAGCATAAAGAACGGAACTATAAACGCTATTCGCCTGAGCAGTATACGAAGATTGCTGATAATTTTGTTGCTTATCAGAATGAGGATGGAGGATGGCCCAAAAATATTGACTGGATGGCAGAGCTTCCTGCCGATTCTGTCTTGAATACTTTGTCGGATCATCATCGCCGTAGTACGCTTGATAACCGGAATACTTATTCTCAGATAGAATATCTGGCACAAGTTTATACGCTAACCAAAGCAACGAAGTACAAGAACGCTGTACTCGATGGGCTGGAATATCTGTTGAAAACTCAGAAAAAAAACGGAGGCTGGCGTGGATGGGATGTAGATGCTATTACCTTTAACGATGAGGTTACTACCGGAGTATTACGTTTGTTTTTGCATATCAACGAAGGTGATTTGAATTTTTCCTGGCTGGACGATACGATGCGCAAAAGAATCTATCAGGCTTTTAATAAGGGTATTGATATGATTTTGCGAGCACAATATGTACAGAATGGAGTTAAGACCGTTTGGGGGCAACAGCATGACAATAATACATTGCTTCCGACCAATGCACGTACTTTCGAACTGGCCTCTCTGACAGCTGGTGAAAGCTGCGATGTAGTTCGATTGCTGATGGAAATACCTCATCCTTCTGATGAAGTGGTTGAGTCTGTCAAAGCAGCTATGGCTTGGTTTGAGAGAGTTGCGATAACAGGTATGCGTGTAGAAAAGGTAGCTATTCCTGAAGATAAAGCTGCCAATCATGAATATCCTTACGACTTGGTTGTCGTGAAGGATAAGAAGGCTCCCCGTATCTGGTCACGTTTTTATGAGATGAGCAATAATACTCCGTTTATGTGTAACCGTGATGGCATTAAAGTATATAAGCTTTCGGATGTAAAACTAGAACGTCGTGTTGGATATGCCTGGTATACATATGCTCCAGAGAAATTATTTAAGTTGTATAAAGAATGGCTTAAAAAAGTAGAAGCAGAAAAGGCTTACACGGGTTATGAAGTACAAAATGATATGCCTCTGTTTTATGAGCAGTTGAAAAAAAGTCTGACTTATCCGATGGCATGGGGAAATGCTCCTGAAAAGGATTTCGGCAAATGGCGTGAGCAGGCACGTGAGAAACTGCTGGAGTGCATACAGCCGGCTCCCCCAGTTGCTCCTTACGATATGAAGGTTATAGCTACAGAAAAGCGCAAAGGTTATGAGGCTCAAAAAATTGTTTTCAATGTTTCAGAATATTCTCGTGTGCCGGCTTATCTGCTGGTTCCGGAAGGTAAAGGACCATTTCCTGCTGTTCTGCTTTTGCATGATCATGGAGCACATTTTACTATTGGAAAAGAAAAAATGGTACGTCCGTTTGGAGTTTCAGAAATTGTGATGAAGGATGCTGATAACTGGGCTGTAGGTTGTTACGACGGACAATATGTAGGCGATTATCTGGCAGAGAACGGATACGTTGTATTGGCTCTCGATGCTTTGTTCTGGGGAGAACGCGGTCGGAAAGAGTATGCACGTTACGACTCTCAGCAGGCTTTGTCTGCCAATTTGTTACAAATGGGAATGTCGTGGGGAGGACTGATAGCCTGGGATGATATCCGTAGTGCGGAGTTCTTGGCTTCTTTGCCACAGGTAGATAAAGAAAAAGTGGCGACTATGGGATTTTCTATGGGAGCTCACCGTGCCTGGATGACAATGGCTGTTACTGATGCTGTGAAGGCAGGAGCTGCTGTCTGCTGGATGAATACTACGGATAGTTTGATGACTATGACAAACAATCAGAACAAAGGTGGTTCTGCTTATGCAATGCTGGTTCCTAATATCCGCCGATATATGGATTATCCTCATGTGGCATCTATTGCTTGCCCTAAGCCGATGTTGTTTACTAACGGAAAGAAAGATAAATTGTTCCCGGTAGAAGGTGTAGAGGCTGCTTACGATACTATGCGGAAAGTATGGGATAGTCAGGGAGCCGGTGAACACTTGCAGACCAAATTATACGACTTGCCTCATTTTTGCAGTAAAGAAATACAGAAGGCGATTCTGGATTTCTTCAATAAAGAATTAAATGTAAAACAGAAATAAAAAAGAAGATGAGAAAAATTCAGTTAGTATTAGTAGCGCTGATTGTTTTGATTTTATCAGCATTTAAAGCTGATCATGTGATAACAATCTATATGATTGGCGATTCTACTATGTCGAATAAACCGTTGGAAGGTAATAATCAGGAACGGGGATGGGGACATGTCTTGGGAAGTTTCTTTACCGAAGATGTCCGTGTGGAGAATCATGCGATGAACGGTCGAAGCTCGAAAAGTTTTATCGATGAAGGACGTTGGGAAACTGTTGTCAACAAGATTCGTCCGGGCGATTATGTGTTCATACAGTTCGGACATAATGATGAAAAACCTCAGCCGGAACGTCATACAGATCCGGGAACTACCTTCGATGAGAATTTACGGAAATTTGTTCGTGAAACACGTGCCAAAGGAGGAATTCCTGTGTTGTTTAATTCTATCGTGCGTCGGAATTTTGGTGTAAATCCAGATGCTGTGGCAGCCGATGATATTCGTCCGGAAAAGGATGAGGCCGTAGTAGAAGGAGATACACTGATTGATACTCACGGAAAATATCTGGAATCTCCACGGAATGTCGCTAAGGAAATGGATGTCTGCTTTATTGATCTGAATCAGGCTACTAAGAAACTGGTAGAATCTTATGGGGTTGAAGGATCGAAAAAACTATTTATGTGGATTCCTGCTGACACCTATGCTGCTTGTCCGAAGGGACGTCAGGATAATACTCACCTGAATATATATGGTGCGCGTAAAGTTGCGGCACTGGCTGCCGAAGCTGTTCAGAAACAGTTACCGGAGTTAGGTAAATATGTCCGTTTTTACGACTATGTAGTGGCAAAGGATGGTAGTGGTGACTTCTTTTCAGTGCAGGAGGCTATCAATGCTGTTCCCGATTTTCGAAAAAACAAGCGTACAACTATTCTGGTTCGTAAAGGAGAATATAAAGAACGAGTGATTATTCCTGAGTCAAAGATTTATATTTCTCTGATAGGAGAAGATGGAGCAGTATTGACAGACGACGCTTATGCTTCGAAGAAAAATTGTTTCGGAGAGGAAATGTCTACTTCCGGTTCATCTACCGTATATATCTATGCTCCTGATTTTTATGCCGAAAATATTACATTTGCCAATACGGCCGGAAGAGTTGGGCAGGCTGTTGCTTGTTTTGTAGACGGTGACCGTGCTTATTTTAAGAACTGCCGTTTCCTGGGAAATCAGGATACACTTTATACGTATGGAAAAGACAGTCGTCAGTATTATGAAGGATGCTATATCGAAGGAACAGTCGATTTTATCTTTGGATGGTCTACTGCTTTGTTTAAAGACTGTACTATTCACAGTGTAGGAAATGGTTATGTTACAGCTCCTTCTACTGATAAAGGGAAAAAGTATGGTTATGTATTCTGGAATTGTCGTCTGACAGGAGCCGATGAGGCAAAAGAAGTTTATTTGTCACGCCCGTGGCGCCCTTATGCACAAGCAGTGTTCATTCAATGTGAATTGGGTAAGCATATTTTACCTGCCGGATGGAATAACTGGGGAAAGAAGTCGAATGAATCTACTGTCTTTTATGCGGAGTATCAGAATAAGGGGGAAGGAGCAGATACTTCTGCACGTGTACCTTACGCTAAACAGTTGAAAGATGTTTCTGTTTATCAGCCGGAAGAGGTGTTGAAAGGTGAAGATGGCTGGAATCCAGTGGCTAACGGTAATGTTTTGCTTTCTAACTTGAAGCGATAAAAATGTATTTTTTCTTTTCTAAAAAACATGGTGATGATTGAATAAACTTTTCACCATGTTTTCTTAAAAACATCGAGATGTTTTTTTATTTTCTGTACGAATTTTCTAGTGGTCTTACAGGAAAAAATAACACGGATTTATGCAGGCTTCTCTTGAGAGAAAGTAGCATAAATCCGTGTCTGTTTATATTGTAATTTAATTTTAATCTTTTATACCGAATAACCAGCGGAAGAAGCGTACAAATATGTTTTTTTTCTTAGGCTTATCGGCCGGCTGGTCGGTTGTTGGTTGCGCTGCTATCGAATCGTTGGATACAACAAGCGAGTCGTTCAATGCAGTCAGACTATCTGGTCGTAGTAATAGGCTGTCACCTCTCTGTAACAGTGAGTCGGGTTTGATTCGTAATGAGTCCTTTAATAAGGAATCGCCTGGTAATACAATCTTTTTCAATGAGTCTGTAGCCAGTGAATCTGTACCAAGACTGTCTTTCGGTGCGGCAATTGTGTCAGTTGCAAGTGGCGTTTTCTTAGGAGCCGGCTTCGGACGTTCTATCTTGAATTGTACCGGAACCGAATATTTGCAGCGTACTCGCATGCCGTGTTCACGGGCAGGTATCCAATTGGGCATATTACGTATTGCAGTCAGGGCAGCCGAGTCCATATCAGCTCGCAGACTACGTACAACCGTAGGTGAGGTGATTCGTCCGTCTTTTTCTACAACAAACTGTACGGCTACTACTCCTTCAAGATTTTCTTTTTTTGCTTGTGGCGGATAAACCAGTTTTCGTTTCAGATAATTGACAAACGCTTTCATACCTCCGGGGTATTCAGGCATTTCCTCTACGACAGAATAAATACGGGTAGAGTTCTTGCGATACATGATGACTGTATATGGTTCATCAGGATGCTGGAGGAAAGTGGTAATGTTCAGCGAACGGTTTTCCATTCTTTCCGCCCGAATAGTAATAGGGTGATTATAGTCGGCTTCTATGCGGAACAAACCGATTTCATCACTCAACACCTTTCGTCCGGTTCCTTGTATACTGATGATAGCTCCCTGAATGGGCTTTTGAGACGAGTCTTTAACAAATCCTTCTATTGTAACCGTTTTGTTGTTTTGTTTAAATGAGGCAATATCTTCCTGACTGTCAAGATAAATGGTTTTACTTGTTTCTGTTTCTTTCAGGACAAAAGAAGTTGCAGCCTTTGTTTCATCTCCCGGAAAATAAATATTTGCAAGGCGGTTGTATGACTTGTCTATTTTGTATTGAAATGTAATCACGCCTTGTTCGTTCGACAGATATTTGTCGCTCCGTCCGTTGATTTTCAGTATCATTCCGACCTGTGGTTCGCCGCTTGTTTTCAGAATTGTGATACGAAATTCCGTTTCTTTATCTTCTTCTCCATGTACATTTTGAGGAAGGATAAATGTGAAACATAACAGAAAAGTGACAAAAGCGTATATTCTTTTAGTAAAATCCATAATAAGTTATCTAAATGAAAACGGTTGCAAAGCTACAAGTATTCTGCTGCATTTCAAAGTTTATCGGCTAAATAAATAGATAGGGCAAGGGGCTAACTGTCTGTTTTATTTGTAAATATGCCGGAAAGTCGTATATTTGTGCTTTAATCACACCTTTATACTTAATGAATTATGTTAATCGATTTACTTCAGTCATCTTACTTTTCTGTTTTTCTTATTGTAGCTTTGGGGTTCATGTTGGGGCGCATCAAGATAGCGGGGCTGTCACTTGATGTTTCTGCCGTTATTTTCATAGCTCTGGCTTTCGGCCATTGGGGGGTGAGTATTCCTAAAGAATTAGGTAACTTCGGATTGGTTCTGTTCATTTTTACTATCGGTATTCAGGCGGGGCCCGGTTTTTTTCATTCATTCCGGAGTAAAGGAAAAACACTTATTCTGATTACTTTACTTATCGTAGCTTCTGCTTGCCTTACGGGAGTAGGACTAAAATATTTGTTTGGCATTGATACACCGAGCTTGGTGGGATTGATAGCCGGCGCATTGACCAGTACACCGGGACTTGCTGTTGCTATCGACAGTACACAGTCGCCCTTGGCATCTATTGCCTATGGTATTGCTTATCCGTTTGGAGTTATTGGCGTGATTCTGTTTGTCAAGCTTTTGCCGAAAATGCTTCATGTTGATTTGGAACAGGAGGCACGCCGTTTGGAGAAAGAACGCCGGAGCCAGTTTCCGGAGCTTGGTACTTGTTTGTTTAAAGTGACCAATCCAACAGCAATAGGCCGTACACTGATGCAGCTGAATATCCGTGTAATGACAGGAGCTGTTATTTCTCGTCTGAAACGAGGTGAAGAAATTATTATACCTAAAGCACATACCATGCTGGAAGAGGGAGATTATGTGCAAGCTGTAGGAAGTGAAGATTCGTTGAACAATCTTGCACTGATGTTGGGAACACGTGAGGAGGGTGAATTGCCGTTAACTCATACACAGAGCATCGAATCATTGCTTCTGACAAAAAAGGATATGGTAGGCAAGCAACTTTGTGACTTGAATTTACAACGTAATTTTGGATGTACAGTAACTCGTGTGCGCCGAAGTGGTATTGACTTGTCACCTTCTCCTGATTTGGAATTGAGATTTGGTGATAAACTGATGATAGTGGGCGAAAAAGAAGGTATTCAGGCTGTAGCCCGCTTAATTGGAAATGATGTGAAGAAACTTTCGGATACCGATTTCTTCCCGATTGCAATGGGTATTGTATTAGGAGTATTGTTTGGTAAGCTGAATATATCTTTCGGAGGAGGAGTTTCTTTTTCTCCGGGACTGACGGGAGGTATTTTGATGATGGCTCTTTTCTTGAGTGCTATCGGAAAGACAGGACCTATTATCTGGTCAATGTCCGGACCGGCTAATCAGTTATTACGTCAGCTTGGACTTTTGCTTTTCCTGGCAGAAGTTGGAACCTCGGCAGGTAAGACGCTGGTGTCAACTTTTCAGGAGAGTGGTTTTTTGCTTTTCGGGGTAGGAGCAGCTATTACACTTGTGCCGATGTTGCTTGCAGCCCTTGTAGGAAGACTGGTATTTAAGATTAGTATGCTCGATTTACTGGGAACTATTACCGGTGGTATGACCAGTACCCCAGGATTAGCAGCAGCCGATTCGATGACCGACAGTAACATACCGGGAGTTGCCTATGCTACGGTTTATCCGATTGCCATGGTATTCCTTATTTTATTTATACAAGTAATAGCCCTGGCAGTACTTTAATTAAAAGAAAGATGTGTATTCACCTCACGGACTGGAGATTTTTTCCTCAGTTTGTGAGGTGAAATAATATTTATTCGTCTTTACCGAATGAACGATATTCCAGAGGAGTCAGTCCTGTATTTTTCTTAAACAGGTTAGAGAAATGTTCGGTAGATGTATATCCTATCATAAAACAGATTTCTTTTACCGGATAGGAAGTATTTATCAATATTTGTTTGGCTTTTCGAAGTTTAAGTTCCTGAAAATATTTAGCAGGAGAATATCCGGTATATTTTTTGAATGTTTTTCGGAACCATGAATAACTGATATTCAGTTTCTCTGCAAGTTCTTCGGGATCTATTTCCTTACATACATTCTCATTCATTATAATTTTTGCCTGTTCCATTTTTTCGGCAACATTGTCTTTTTCAAATTCTTTGTTTTTGGAGATGGAAAATATCATGCCGATGATGTGCAGCAATATACCCGAAAGGTATTGCTGTGAAGCACTTTTGTCTGCTTCTGCTACATCTAAAGCCTGTGAAAAAAGTGTCACCAGCTCTTCATTGAGTCCTATTTCCAGAACCTGTTCTTCTTTTGACAGGAATCCGTTTCTGACAAACTGGTCGATAAAGCTTCCTTCGAAACCGATGTAATATTCGTTCCATCCGGTTTGTGCATCCGGACTATATGTATGCCATTGTCCGGGAAACAGTACAATCAGACTTCCTTTTTCTATATTCCGTTCTGGTGTATCATCGGAAGCAAAGGTGCCTTTTCCTTTTGTGATATAAAGTAATTGATATTCGCGTAAGATACGTCCTTTTTTTGCATTAAACAGATAACCGGAAGGATGATCTTTTATTGGATAAGGAGAATTAGGACGTATAGCTTGTACTCCTACTGTATTGATATATAGCCCAAATTTACGGTCTGTATCATTGACTATCAGATATTTGAATTCAACTCCTAAATCATTGTATGATCTTGCCATATGTGTTTTTTCATAATAAAGTTATGGAAGCAAAAATAATGATTTTAAATAAAACAGCAATCTGGATAAGGTAGATTTTATTTGTGAGAAATCGTCTGTTTTGAAGGTTATAAAAGAGGATGACTTAGTTGATAAATCATCCTCTAGATAAATAGTTGCTTTTATTTAATATGCTTTGTGATATAGTGCTTCGATATCAGCGATTGAAGTCGGGCGGGGATTACCACCTGTGCAGACATCATTGAAAGCATCAATGGCAAGTTGGTGTAAGTCTTCTTCACGAACACCTATCTCGTGCAGTTTTTGTGGTATGTTAATACTTACTGACAGATCCCGTACTGCTTGTATAGCAGCCTTTACACCTTCTGCTTCTGTCATTCCTTCGGTGTTTACTCCCATAGCTTTAGCTATATGTATATATTTAGGGGCAGCAGGAGATTCTGCATTATATTCCATTACATACGGAAGCAGTAGAGCATTTGCAACTCCATGAGGGGTATCATAATGTGCTCCCAGCGGATGTGCCATAGAGTGAACGATACCTAATCCTACGTTGCTGAATCCCATTCCGGCAATGTATTGTGCCTGTGACATAGCTTCTCGTGCTACTGTATCGTTTCCGTTGTCAACAGCTGCTTTCAGGTTTGCTGCAATCATTTCGATAGCTTTCAGCTCGAACATATCCGACATTGCCCACGCTCCGGGAGTAATATAACTTTCGATAGCATGTGTCAGGGCATCCATTCCAGTTGCAGCAGTCAGACCTTTCGGCATGGAATACATCAGTTCCGGATCGACAATAGCAACGGCCGGAATATCATTGGGATCTACGCATACCATTTTCTTGGTAGCATCTTCATCAATAATCACATAGTTGATAGTGACTTCGGCTGCTGTACCTGCTGTTGTAGGTAATGCAAAAGTTGGAACGGCTTTCTGCTTGGTATCTGCTACGCCTTCCAGTGAGCGTACGTCGGCAAAGTCAGGATTGTTGACTACGATACCGATACCTTTTGCTGTATCGATGGAAGAACCTCCTCCCAGTGCAACGATGAAGTCGGCTCCTGAAGCTTGATAAGCCTTTACCCCATTCTGTACATTGGCAAGGTTGGGTTGGCTTTTACATCACTGTATACCTCGTAGGGGATATCGTTTTTTTCGAAAACTTCGATAACCTTGTCTGCTACCTTAAAGCGAATCAGATCTTTGTCGGTGACGAAAAATGCTTTTTTAAAACCTCTGCGTTTGGCTTCTATGGCAATACTCTCACGGCAACCTGCTCCGAAGTAAGAGGTTTCGTTTAATATCATTCTATGCATAGTTGTTCTTTTTTTATTTAGGTAAATGGAATGCTACTGACATCTCTTTCATTTGTTCCTGGCTCATGCCATCGGGTTCGAATCCCATATTTTTAGCTGCAATGTAGATTAAAGCTGATTTATTGAGCACATCTACTTGGTCGAATGCAGCCATGATATCGGTATCTACGGCGAAGACTCCATGTTTTTCCCACATTACCACATCATAGTCGTCCAGCTCGTTGATGGTGGCTTCGGCAAGTTCTACAGAACTTGGAAGTTTATAGGGAACCATTCCCAGTCCTCTTGGGCAGAAAGCCTTAGTTTCGGGTATCATACTCCATAACAAATTGGAAGCATAGTCTTTTTCCATGAACTTTTTGTTATGAGTCAAAGCTACCAGTTCAATGGGATGAGTGTGCAGGGAAGCTTTATAATTGGAGCCTTTTGAGATAAGGTTATTGTGTACGCTCAAGTGTGACGGTAATTCAGAGGTAGGATTAACCGGCTCATCAGCTATAATGACATAGCTGGCACAGTCATCCAGAATACGGATAACTGAGCCGTTTGCCATTGGCTGGCGTGCAAGGTCGCGCATACGTTTGTTGGTTCCCTTGCAGTAGAAATAGCATCCTTTCAGATATGGCAGTGTTGCTCCTATAGGTTTTACTTCACTGATGGCAGGCATTGCTTTTATTTCATCGTCTACATATTCTGTAATATTGATGGTAATGTTTCCTCCATTACGTTCAGCCCATCCTTTCTGCCATAAATAGCCGGCAACTTCGGCTACTTTATTAATCTCGGCAGCCAGTCTCGGACGATTGTTCAAAATAGATTCCATATTTTCTGTATTGTATGTTTTAATAATTATTCAATTTGTCAGGCTTGTGCCATTGCTACTACGATAATAGAAGCAATCAGTACGGCAAGTCCTAGTATCAATGTTCCAATAGTTTGTGCACTGCAACCTTTCCATTCTTTAAGGAGTATTCCCCAGACATTGCTGAAAGTTACGTTCAGCGACATCAGTATACTCCATGAAAAAGCTAGCAATATCGGGCTGTCGGAAAGGAAGCTTTTTCCCATCTCCAGTCCGAAGAACTGAGAGTACCATAAAACTCCTGCCAGTGCGCAAAATAAGATATTATTTGTAAATGTACCTTTGCTGACAGAGAAATATTCTTTTCCTGTTTGGTTCTTTAGATTCTGCTGGATGCAATATGCTGCATTGGTGCAGAATCCGCCTAACGTTACCAGAAAAATGACAGGAAGTCCTGCATACAGTGCATCTGTTCCTTTTTCAAGTGCAGCTTCTTTTATAGGAGTACCTGCATCCAGACCTAAGGCAAAGCATGCACTCATGATTCCTGCAAGCAAGGCAACCAGCAGTCCTTTTGTCAAGGCAAAATCTTTTACTGCCGCTTTCTTTTCTTCTTCGCTCATGTTTTTAGAGCGGAGACTGCCTGCATATCCGATGATAGCAATACCCGCCAGTGTGATGCAGACTCCAATAAGTAGCATTAAACCTTCTCCATGGAATAAATCTGTTCCACCGAATAAAGCAGGAAATAATGTTCCAAAAGCTGCACATGTACCTAGAGAAATACTTTGTCCCAGTGCTACTCCCAAGTAACGCATGCTCAGTCCGAAAGTGAGTCCTCCAACACCCCATAAAATTCCATATATAATAGCTAGTAAAGCTCCTCCGCTGCTCCATAATTCAGTAAGAGTACTTCCTGCTGGAATTGCCAGCAATGCTCCCAGCAGTGGAAAAACTAGCCATGCGAAAATGCCTTGTACAAGCCAGAAACTTTCCCAGGACCAGTTTTTTACTTTGTTGATTGGAACATACGAGCTGCTTTGTCCGAAACTGCCTATGGCAATAATCAGTAAACCTATCAGCGTGTTCATAAGTAGTATGTTTTTTCCAGTTTTAGAAATTAGTTATATAAACCAGATGTCATCCGCGGGTAAAAGCCCTTTGGATGACATCTGTATCGAGATTTAGCAACGTTTCGATGTCACGTCTGCTTCGTATTTTTCAATATCGGCAATATACTCTTCTCCAACCGGAACATTATTCTTCAAACAGAACATATCCCATACAGCATTCCATGGGAGGACTTTAGCTTCTTCTAGTAGAGCGAGGCGTTCGAACAGCTGATTGTTGGCTTCGTATTCACGGAGTTTGGCAATGGGCTCAAGCAATGCACGTAACATTGATTTCTGTGTAGCGCGTGCTCCGATGACATAAGCACCGATACGATTGATACTTGCATCGAAAAAGTCCAGACCGATATGCACACGGTCGAGTGCATTGCAGCGTACGATTTCCTGACACAAATCCAATGTCTCATCGTTCATGATAGTAACATGGTCGCTATCCCAGCGTACCGGACGGCTTACGTGAAGCATGATTTCCGGAACGTACAGCAGCAGTGAAGATAGTTTGTCGGCAACACTTTCTGTCGGGTGGAAATGACCCATGTCGAGTGTAATCATTTTCTGTCTGCTGACTCCGTATCCGATATAGAAGTCGTTGGAGCCTACAGTGTAACTTTCAAGACCGATGCCGAATACTTTCGATTCGATACAGTCTTTCATGTTCTTGTATTCGGTGGCAAAAATGCGGTCGAGTGAATCTTTCAACAGTTCACGGTATTGCATGCGGTTTACTGTGATATCTTTACTTCCGTCGTGAACCCATACATTCATGATACAAGGATCATTCTGGCGTTTACCCATTTCTTCGGCAATGGCACGACAGCGGATAGTGTGTTCTACCCAGAAATCACGGATTGCTTTATCCGGATTGGCTAAAGAAAGATTTCCGCTTTTGGGATGTGAGAAAGAGGTTGAGTTGAAATCAAGTTTCATATTGTTTTCCGAAGCCCATTGCATCCAGCTTTCAAAGTATGAAGCATCTACCTGATCGCGGTCGACAAATTTTCCTTGAAAGTCTCCGTATATTTCATGCAGGTTCAAGCGGTGTGTACCTGGTAAATAAGATGCTGCTTTTAAAACATCCTGACGCACTTCGTCAATGTTGCGTGCCTTGCCCGGATAATTACCTGTTGCTTGAATACCACCAGTCAGTGAACCGTTTGATTCGAATCCGGCAACATCATCTGCCTGCCAGCAGTGTAGTGACAGGGATATATTTTGCAATGTATCCATTGCTTTGTCTACATCAACTCCTACAGCTGCATACCGTTCTTTTGCTATTTCATACGCTTTTGTTATTAATTCTTCTTTCATGATATTATGTGTTTAAGTTATTGATATTGATTATTATTGAGTAATTGTCTTGAATTGGAGATAGGCTACATCCCATGTCTCTTTGTGTTCGGGATAGAATGTTTTTAAATGTATAGCGTGACTTAAAAGCTGACGCATAGAAGCTATATCGGCTGCTTGACCTGCTGCTACAGCTTGTATCATGATGTTTCCTATTGCAGTTGCTTCCGAAGGACCGGCTACAACTGGTATACCGATGGCATTGGCTGTCCATTGGTTCAGAAGATCGTTACGGCTTCCTCCTCCGATAACGTGGAGAACTTCTATCGGATTAGGAGAGAGTCGTTGCAGATTTTCCAATACTTGCCGGTAACGTAATGCAAGACTTTCGAATATACAGCGAACCAGTTGTCCGCGTGTCTCAATAGCTGGTTGATTATGGTCTTTGCAATATTTTTTTATGGTTTCTTCCATGTTTGCCGGATTGTCAAAGACTTTATCGTCCGGACAGATTAAGTTTCGGAATGGTTCACTTGCTTCAGCTTCAGCAATCAGGTCGGGGTATGAAGTATCTTCCCAGTTTATGCGGCACCGCTCCAGCAGCCACATCCCACAAATATTTTTCAATAGGCGGATAGTTCCTTCTACTCCTCCTTCATTGGTAAAATTCAAGGCTTCTGTTTCGGCATTGATAACCGGAGCTTGAGTTTCTACTCCCATCAACGACCAAGTACCGCTGCTTAAATAAGCAAAATTCTTGTTTGCTGCCGGTACAGCAGCAACGGCAGAAGCTGTGTCGTGGCCTGCAACTGCTACTACAGGAATAGCACTAAGTCCTGTGATTTTTTGTAACTCAGGAGTTAGGTTTCCAATAATTTCTCCAGGATAGACAAAGCGTCCGAAGTGCTTCTCATTTAATCCGATGCTTTTGAGTATTTGCGAGTCAAGTTTCCGGGTATGTGCATTAACGAGTTGCGCGGTTGAGGCTATCGTATATTCAGTAACCATTTCTCCGGTTAGCATGTAGCTGAGTGCATCTGGCATGAATAATATTTTGTCGGCATGTGCCAGTGCACTGTCATTGTTTCTTCGTAAGGTATCAAGCTGAAATAAAGAGTTGAAGTTCATAACTTGGATGCCTGTCAGTTCATAAACTTCATTACGTGGTACTCGTTTAAAATATTTTTCGGGAGCTCCCTCTGTCTGAGGGTCACGGTATGCATATGGTTGTCGCAATATACCACCATCTTTTCCAATACATACAAAGTCTACTCCCCACGTATCGATACCGATAGAAATAATTTCTGTATCTTTTTTATTTCCGGCAATTTTCAGACCTTCTACAATATTCCGGTAAAGTTCATAAATATCCCAGTAAAAATGTCCTCCTGTTTCTATAAGGTGATTGGGAAAACGGTTAATTTCTTCCGTAATCAGTCCTTGAGGAGTAAAATATCCTAATATCGTGCGTCCGCTGGTTGCTCCCAGATCGACTGCAAAAAAGCATTTTACCATAGTTACAATTCAGGTTTGTTGTTTTGAATTTTATCTGATGCAAATGTAGAATTTTGTGAAACGAAAAAAATGCTCTTTTTGACTTTAAGACTAAGTTATTTGATATACTTGACAAACTATGAATATGATAAATGATTTGAGTTGTCAAAAGAAATATATTGTCTATAATGTAGATACTTGTTGTTAATAAATGTTTTTATTGTTTTGTTTTCTTTTGTTTATTGTTTTGAATAATTATTTTTGCTTCTGTGATTCAATAAATTTTGTTTGATTGGAGTTTTCTTTTAGATTATCTGCTTTTGTTTATTTTAATTTAGTTATAAACCTAATTTTATTGCTATGAAAAAGACAATATGGCTATTGGTATTGAATATTGTAATAGGAGGTATATGTCAGGCTCAGCTGCCGGAGCGAAACGCTGTGAATATTGAAAAATACAGAGAGATTTGCAAGAAACATATATATAAGGAGATGAAGGGCATGTATCGTCAGGCAGGAGGTTCTTTACATTTTCCTTTTCTGGCTCCGGGAAGTAGTCAGTATTTGGATATGTTATGGGATTGGGACTCGTGGCTCAGTGATGTGGCCTTGCGTCAGATTTTATCAGACAAAGGAACTGAAGCAGATAAAAAAGAAGCTCTGGCTTATGAACAGGGATGTGTATTGAATTCGTTGAGTTACGGAGGAATGGATGGCTGGATTCCTATCTGGATAGAACGGAATGCTCCAAGTCGTGAAGAAATGTTGAAGAAAAGAAATCCGTGGAAGACCAATATGCATAAGCCGACACTTGCTCAGCATGCTGCCTTTATCGTCAAAAATATGGGTGGAGATGCAGAGTGGTTGCGGGAGGACTTTTATACTTTACAGGCTTTTGTAGCTAAGTATCTTAATTTTCACAGGCATAAAGCAACTGGATTGATTTATTGGGAAACGGATGAGGCTATCGGAGTAGACAATGATTCGAGTACCTTTTATCGTCCCCATGGTAGTTCTGGCTCTATCTTTCTGAATTGTTTAATGTATAAGGAACTTCAAGCGATGGCTTATTTGGCCGACTGTCTGAACTTGACAGATATTTCAATCTTTTTTGATAAAGAAGCTGAAACACTGAAAACCAATATACGTAAGCACTGTTGGGATGAACGAGACCGTTTTTATTATAGTGTAGACTTAAATCTTCTTCCAGTAGAAAAACCTGATATCGAAGGATTGTACCCGGGAGATTTATACTTGCATGTGGGACAGCCCAGAACATACGACTGCTTGATCCAGCGATTTAGTGTATGGAGTGGTTTTATGGCAATGTGGGCTCAAGTTGCAACGCCGGAACAAGCCCGGCAAATGGTACAGATACATTTTTGTGATACAACTTCTTTTAATGCTCCTGCAGGTATCCGTACGCTTTCTCCGTTGGAAAAAATGTATAATGTGCGAGCGAGTGGTAATCCGTCTTCATGGGCAGGACCTATATGGATTAATGTGAATTATCTTGTTTTCAGAGGGTTGCTGCAATATGGCTATGAAAAGGAAGCCCGAGAAGTTGCTGAAAAAACAATACTTTTACTGGGTCGTGACTTTGAGCGCTTCGGGGCGTTGCATGAATATTATCTGCCTGATAATGGAGAGCCTGTTCTGAATAGAGGATTTCAAAATTGGAATTTCCTGGTTTTGAATATGATTGCTTGGATGGAAGGTCGTCCGGTTGTGACGGAATTCTGACAGAATAATTAAATAATAAAACACACAAAATGAAAAATAAATTTGTAACCTTACTGGCTTCGGTTGGTATGTGTGCTTCATTAGGAGCACAGACATGGATCTGGTATCCGGGGGATTATGAGATTTGGCTGGGTAACCAGATGAATAACCGTCGTACGGAAAGAGGAGCTTTTTTCCCTCCTTTCTGGAAAACGGATAGTCATTATGTTGTTGTTGAATTCAGTAAAGAAGTCGATTCGCCTGAAGCTGAAACGATACAGCTGAGTGTGGAAGGACGGTACAATGTTAAGTTGGATGGCAAATTGCAGTTTGGCATGCCTGATAAACTGATTATTCCAGCGGGAAAGCACAAAATTAATATTAAGGTATGGAACCAGCTTACTCCTCCGGCTCTTTATGTCGACGGGCGGACGATAAAAAGTGATGCCAGTTGGAAGGTTACTTACGAAGATAAAGAATGGATAGATGAAAGCGGAAAAGCAAGTGATACTTCGGCTACCGTTTATATGGATGCTGGAAGCTGGAATTTTAATTCGAAAACAAGCCGTCCGTCTTTGTTTCGTTTACCCTACAAACCTTTGCTGGCTGTTTCTTCAACTTCTGTAGAGAATGGTATTCTTTATGATTTTGGTCGGGAAACTTTCGGATATCTTGATTTTTCAGAAATGCGAGGAGAAGGAAAGGTATTGATTTATTATGGTGAAAGTAAAGAAGAAGCTTTGGACACCGAGCATTGTGAAACTATGGATATCTTGTCTGTCAGGGATGGAACAGTGACCGATCTTGCGCTGCGTACTGTTCATCCTCTGACAAATGATTGTTATATGATGGAGAGCAGTAAAGCCTTCCGTTATGTATATGTGGTATGCGATGAACAGATTTCTGTTGGAAAAGTTTCGATGCAATACGAATATATGCCTGAAACCTACCGTGGAAGTTTTCAGTGTGACAATGATCTGTTAAATAGAATTTGGGAGATAGGTGCTTATACGATGCATCTTACCACTCGGGAATTTTTCATTGATGGTATCAAACGTGATCGCTGGGTGTGGAGTGGAGACGCTATTCAAAGTTATCTGATGAACTACTATCTGTTCTTTGATTCGGAGACTGTAAAGCGTACCATCTGGCAGCTGAGAGGAAAGGACCCGGTAACTTCTCATATTAACACCATCATGGATTATACTTTTTACTGGTTCCTGAGTGTGTACGACTATTATATGTATACGGGAGATGAGAACTTTGTCAAGCAATTGTATCCGCGGATGAAATCGCTTATGGAGTATGTATTGGGACGGACTGACAGTGATGGCATGGTGCAGGGCATGACAGGCGACTGGGTATTTGTTGACTGGGCAGATGGTTATCTCGACAAAAAAGGACAGTTGGCGTTCGAACAAGTACTTTTCTGCAAGAGTTTGGAAACAATGGTGCTCTGTGCTCGTCTTGCCGGTGAGATGCAAGATGCCAGGGGGTATGAAAAACTGTCCTCTTCTTTACGAAAGAAACTGGAACCTGCATTCTGGAGTGAGGATGCAAAGGCCTTGGTGCACAATCGGATTGGAGGAAAGCAGAGTACTAGTGTGACACGTTATGCCAATATGTTTGCTGTATTTTATGATTATCTTTCAGAAGAAAAACAGCAACTTATCAAGCAAAGTGTGTTGTTGAATGATAGCATCCTGAAAATTACAACTCCGTATATGCGTTTTTACGAACTGGAAGCTCTCTGTGCTTTGGGCGAGCAAGAGCAAGTTATGGAAGAAATGCTAGCTTACTGGGGAGGTATGTTAAAAGAAGGAGCAACATCATTTTGGGAAAAATATAATCCGGATGAGAAAGGAGCAGAACATCTTGCCATGTATGGGCGTCCGTATGGAAAGAGTCTTTGCCACGCATGGGGAGCCAGTCCTATATATTTGTTAGGAAAATATTATTTAGGAGTGAAGCCGGTAAAACCTGGATATGAAGAATATGCAGTGACTCCCGCATTAGGCGGATTGAAATGGATGAAAGGCAGTGTCCCTGTCCTGGGAGGAGAAATCACCGTTTATATGGACCGCAAGACGATTCGCCTGAAAGCCGACAAAGGTAAAGGTTATCTGTATGTTGCAGCCAAGAAGCTACCAAAGGCATCTGTAGGAGAGTTTCAGAAAGTCGCTGAGGGAAAATATCGTCTTTGGATAGATACCAATCAGGAAGTAACGGTACATTATTGAAAACCATCATGTATATTTGCATGGATTATTTGTTTTAATCTTAAATGTATAATTTTTTAATTGCAGCAAAATGAAATACTTGACAAAACTGGCAGGAATTGTATTATCGTGTCTTGCCGTAGCATCGACTATGAATGCACAGTTGCCGTGGAAAAACGGTAAGTTGGAGGTGTCTGCCGAAGGGCGTTACCTGAAACATCAGAATGGACAGCCATTTTTCTGGCTGGGAGATACCGGATGGCTGATGCCACAACGATTGAACCGTGAGGAGGTGGCTTTTTATTTGGACAACTGTAGCCGTGCTGGATTTAATGTAGTACAGGTGCAGACATTAAATGGGGTTCCCTCTATGAATGTCTATGGACAGTATTCCATGACGGACGGATTCGATTTCAGCCATATTGATAAAAAAGGAGTATATGGTTATTGGGACCATATGGATTATATCATCCGTACAGCTGAAAGTAAAGGTATATATATAGGTATGGTATGTATCTGGGGAGGACTGGTAAGAAGTGGGCAGATGGATGTAGAAGAAGCGAAAGCATACGGAACCTTCCTTGCCGAAAGATATAAGGACAATCCGAATATAGTGTGGATAATCGGAGGAGATACACGAGGCGATGTGAAAACAGAAGTTTGGGAAACCCTGGCACGTACAATTCGTTCCATCGATAAGAACCATTTGATGACTTTCCACCCATTTGGTAGAACCATGTCTGCAACCTGGTTCAATGATGCCGACTGGCTCGACTTTAATATGTTCCAGAGTGGACATCGCCGTTACGGGCAAACCAAAGGTGATGGAGATAATCTGGCCGATAGTAATGTAGCAGAAGACAACTGGCGCTATGTGGAAGCAAGCCTTTCCAAGAAGCCCTTGAAGCCAGTGCTGGATGCTGAACCCAGTTATGAAGGGATTCCGCACGGACTGCACAATCCGAAAGAATGTCGCTGGATAGCAGATGATGTACGACGTTACGCATATTGGTCGGTTTTTGCCGGTTCTTTCGGACATACCTATGGAAATAATTCTATTATGCAGTTTTATCGTGAAGGATATGCACCAGCATATGGAGCCCAGGAAACATGGCAGGAAGCATTGAAGGACGAAGGTTTTAACCAAATGAAATATTTAAAGGAGCTGATGCTTCGTTTCCCTTTCTTTGAACGTATTCCGGATCAGAGTGTGATAGCTGGAACTAATGGCGAACGTTACGATCGGGCAATTGCCACACGAGGCAATGACTATCTGCTGGTGTATAACTACAGTGCACGTCCCATGCAGATAGACTTGACCAAAATCAGTGGTGAGAAAAAGAAAGCTTGGTGGTTCAATCCACAGAATGGAAGTATGACGTATATCGGTGAGTTCGAGAATAAGATTACTGATTTTCAGTATGATGCTCCGTATATGCGAGGAGAAGACCGAGTTCTGGTCGTAACGGATGTTACAAAAGACTATGTGAACGAAAAGTAACCGGTTCTGTTGCGTTATGTAATAGAATTGTTACCTGGCGTATGGATGAAAATACCCTTTGTCTTTTAATGGTTTCTTAAAAGACAAAGGGTATTTTGCTTTATAGTTTCAATGAGAGATTGAAATGTGCTTGTAAATGCAGGATATGTTTATTTTTTCCCTGCTATAACTCTCCACACAATGGCACTTAGTATGGCTCCAATGAAAGGTCCTATAATAAAGATCCAAAGCTGGCTTAACGCTTCTCCTCCCTGAAATAATGCCGGACCAATACTACGTGCTGGATTGACTGAAGTACCTGTATAGCGAATACAAGCCAGATGTACCAGTATCAGTGAGAGACCGATAGCCAGACCCGCAAATTTTCCAGCACCTTTTTCTGCATCAGTGGTTCCCAAAACTACTAAGACAAAGACAAAAGTAAATGCAATTTCAGCTATTAGTCCTCCTAAAATCGAAACTCCTTCCTGGCAACAATTTGCTCCCGTACCCGTCAGTCCTGAGTTATCTGTCAGTAGCCACAGAATTGCCGAGCCTAAAACTGCTCCGATAACCTGAAAAATCATATACATCGTTGCATCTTTCGCATTGATGCGTCCTGATAGAAGACAGCTTAATGTAATGGCTGGATTGATGTGGCATCCAGAAATTTCTCCGATGGTATATGCCATAGCCACTACCGCTAGTCCGAAAGCAATCGCAGTACCGATAACTGTTGCCGCTAAGCTTGGGTCTGCTGATGTACACGATAAACTTACCGCCGTACCGCAACCCATGAGAACCAATACCATTGTTCCCATCATTTCTGCAATGTACTTTTTCATAATTATATATTTTAAGATTAGAGGATAACCAGAACGTGTTTGTAGGAATAAATCCAGCACAAGCAAGTTATAAAAAATCTTTCAAATATACAAACTTCAAAGTGGGAATGTGGATTTTCCTGTCTAGAGAGAAACTGTATTTGTCAAGTCGTTTCCTGAAGGACGTTGGAATATTCGCAAGCCGAATTCGGGAATTACAGCAAGAATATGATCGAAGATTTCTCCTTGAATTTGTTCATACTCGGGCCATATAGTGGTGTTCGAGAAACAATATATTTCCAATGGAAGTCCTTCAGAAGTAGGTTGCATCTGACGTACCATAATCATTAACTCTTTATGCGTACGGGGATGTTCTTTCAGGTAATTTTGTAGATAGTTGCGGAAGACATACAGGTTTACCACTTGTGTTTCAGGTTTGGCTTGTGCTTCATCTATCCATCCGCGAGAGGCAAACATTTCCTTTTCTCTTTCGGAGCAGAAATGTACGGTTGTCATGTCTATGAATATTGAACGTTTGATGCGTCGTCCTCCTGTTTCACGCATTCCTCGCCAATTCTGAAATGAATCGCTGACTAGTGCGTAGGGAGGTATGGTTGTAATCGTCTTGTCGAAGTTACGTACCTTGACGGTAGTCAGTGAAACTTCCAGTACATCACCGTCTGCTCCGTACTTGGGCATGGTAATCCAGTCTCCCGGGCGCAGCATATCGTTGGCCGAAAGCTGTACGCCTGCTACCAGTCCCAATATACTGTCTTTGAAAATCAACATCAGGACAGCGGCCGAAGCTCCCAGACCAGCTAGGATGGTTGCTGCATTTTGGTCGATCAGTATGCTGATGATTAATATGATTCCTATACCGATGGCAACCAAATTAATCATCTGATAGATTCCTTTCAGCGGGCGGTTGCGTAGCGTTTCATGCTCATTGGAAATTTCGTATAGTGAATTTAAAAACGAATTAACAAGCATGAGAGTAGTGATTACCAAATATATAAGACATCCTTTTAATAATATATCAAGGACCTGAGGTACATTGTTGAAAACGAATGGCAGTAACAAGTAAAACATGATGGGAGGAATCATGCGGCAAAAGCTGGTCATCATTTTTTCATTGAACAGGTAGTCGTCCCATGTTGCTTTTGTACGAGAAGTGATTTTATGTACTGCTGGTATTACTAAGTGCCTGAATAATTTGGTCATGATATATGAAATCAGCAGGATAAGTGCAACAAGTGTTAGACGGGTACTCCAGCTGAGATTCTCTTTGTCAATGCCCATGTCTGATAATTGCCGGGCGACTTCTAAATATAAATCTTCCATTATTATGCGTATTTTATATATGTTACGGACAAATATACAAAGGTTTTTTTATATATTTATCGGTAAGTAATTACAGATTAAGTAATGTTGCCAATTTGATTTTTTTGCAGGTATACATTGGACGTGACAAACTTATAATATCTTTTGAATGACTATAAGTTGATGTAAAAGATTGCCTGAAATGAGTATGTTTGATTTTGCACGTATCGAAGCCTGATGTGCATTTTTTTATCATATCTTTTTGCAAAACAAATGGTTTCATTAAATTTGCCGTCAATTAAACTACTAATACTAATAAATATATTATCTAATGAGCTTGAAAATTGTTGTATTGGCAAAGCAAGTACCTGACACTCGCTGTGTAGGGAAAGATGCCATGAATGCCGACGGTACAATTAACCGTGCGGCTCTTCCGGCTATCTTCAATCCGGAAGACCTGAATGCTTTGGAACAAGCGCTCAGACTGAAAGACACACATCCGGGTTCTACCGTAACCATCTTGACGATGGGACCGGGACGTGCCGCTGAAATCATTCGTGAAGGATTATACAGAGGAGCTGATAATGGCTATTTGTTGACTGACCGCGCTTTTGCAGGTGCTGATACGCTGGCTACTTCGTATGCGCTGGCTACGGCTATCCGTAAGATTGGTGAATATGATATCATTGTGGGTGGTCGTCAGGCTATTGATGGTGATACTGCACAGGTAGGTCCTCAGGTAGCAGAAAAGTTGGGATTACCTCAGGTTACATACGTTGAAGAAATTCAAGAGGTAAAAGACGGGCGTATCCGTGTGAAACGTCATATCGATGGTGGTGTGGAAACTGTAGAAGCTCCGCTTCCGATTGTCTTGACTGTAAACGGTAGCGCAGCTCCTTGTCGTCCGCGTAATGCAAAACTGGTTCAGAAATATAAACGTGCTTTGGGCGGACAGGAAAAAGCTGCCATTACAAAAGATGGAGCAGAGTTGCCTTATGCTTCTTTATACGAAAGCCGTCCTTATCTGAATATTATAGAGTGGAGTGTTGCCGATGTGAATGGTGATACGAAACAATGTGGTTTGTCGGGCTCACCTACTAAGGTGAAGAAGATTGAAAATATCATCTTCCAGGCTAAGGAAAGCAAAACTATTACAGGTAGCGATGCTGATGTAGAAAACTTGATTGTAGAACTGTTGGCTAACCACACTATTGGATAAAGACTATGAATAACGTATTTGTATATTGTGAGATGGAAGGCAAGCATGTTGCCGATGTCAGTCTCGAACTTTTAACCAAAGGTCGTAAGTTAGCCAATCAGTTGGGATGCCAGCTGGAAACAATCTGTGCCGGCAGCGACCTTGCCGATGTAGAAAAACAAGTTTTGCCATACGGAGTAGACCGTGTTCATGTATTCGATGCTCCGGGCTTGTTCCCTTATACTTCACTTCCTCATACTTCTATTCTTGTCAACTTGTTTAAGGAAGAAAAACCACAAATCTGTCTGATGGGAGCTACCGTTATCGGTCGTGACCTGGGACCGCGTGTTTCTTCAGCTCTGACAAGTGGTTTGACTGCCGACTGTACTCAGTTGGAAATCGGTAATCATGAAGATAAGAAGAATGGGGTTACTTATGAAAATCTGTTGTATCAGATTCGTCCAGCTTTTGGTGGTAACATTGTAGCTACTATCATCAATCCGGAACACCGTCCGCAGATGGCGACTGTTCGTGAAGGCGTGATGAAGAAAGAAATTGTTGACGCTAACTATCAGGGTGAGGTTATTCGTCACGACGTTGCGAAATATGTACCCGAAACAGATTATGTTGTAAAGGTTATCGACCGTCATGTTGAGAAAGCTAAACATAACCTGAAAGGTGCTCCTATTGTGATTGCCGGTGGTTACGGTATGGGAAGTAAGGAAGGATTCGACATGCTGTTCGAACTTGCTAAGGAACTTCATGCAGAAGTAGGCGCGAGCCGTGCTGCTGTAGATGCTGGTTTCTGCGAACACGACCGTCAGATTGGTCAGACAGGTGTAACAGTACATCCGAAGTTGTATATCGCATGTGGTATTTCTGGTCAGATTCAGCACATTGCTGGTATGCAGGATGCAGGTATCATTATATCTGTGAACAATGATCCTAATGCACCAATTAACACCATCGCTGATTATGTAATCAACGGAACAGTGGAAGAAGTGATTCCGAAAATGATTAAGTATTATAAAAAGAACAGTAAATAATGGCAAACTTTTATACAGAACATCCGGAACTCAAGTTTCACTTGAATAATCCGATGATGGAGCGTATCTGTCAGTTGAAAGAACGCGATTACAGAGATAAAGACGAGTACGATTATGCACCGCTGGATTATGCGGATGCAATCGACTCTTACGATAAAGTATTGGAAATTACCGGTGAAATTACCGGTGAGGTGATTGCTGCAAATGCAGAAGGAGTAGACGAAGAAGGTCCGCATTGTGCAAACGGTCGTGTGGAATATGCTTCTGGTACAAAGGCTAACCTGGATGCAATGGTAAAGGCTGGTCTGAATGGTATGACAATGCCTCGCCGATTTGGTGGCCTGAACTTCCCGATCACTCCGTATACCATGTGTGCGGAAATCGTTGCTCAGGCTGATGCTGGTTTCGGTAATATCTGGTCACTTCAGGACTGTATCGAAACACTTTATGAATTTGGAAACGAAGATCAGCACAGTCGTTTTATTCCACGTATCTGCGCAGGTGAGACCATGTCTATGGACTTGACTGAACCGGATGCAGGTTCTGACCTTCAGAGCGTAATGTTGAAGGCTACTTACGATGAGGCTAATAACTGTTGGCGTCTGAATGGTGTGAAACGTTTTATTACAAACGGTGATGCCAACTTGCATCTGGTATTGGCTCGTTCGGAAGAAGGTACACACGACGGTCGTGGATTGTCTATGTTTATTTACGACAAGAATGACGGTGGTGTAGATGTACGCCGCATCGAAAACAAACTGGGTATTCATGGTTCTCCAACTTGTGAATTGGTTTACAAGAATGCAAAGGCTGAACTTTGTGGTGAACGTAAGCTTGGTTTGATTAAATATGTCATGGCTTTGATGAACGGTGCTCGTCTGGGTATCGCTGCCCAGTCAGTTGGTTTGAGCCAGGCTGCATACGATGAGGCTTTGGCTTATGCAAAAGACCGTAAGCAGTTTGGTAAAGCCATTATCGAGTTCCCGGCTGTATACGATATGCTGGCTACCATCAAAGCAAAACTTGATGCTGGTCGTGCTTTGTTGTATCAGACTTCTCGCTATGTAGATATCTATAAAGCTTTGGATGATATCGCTCGTGAACGCAAGCTGACTCCGGAAGAACGTCAGGAACAGAAACGCTATGCAAAACTGGCCGACAGCTTTACTCCACTGGCAAAAGGTATGAACTCTGAATACGCTAACCAGAATGCATACGACTGTATTCAGGTACATGGTGGTTCTGGTTTCATGATGGAATATGCTTGTCAGCGTATCTATCGTGATGCTCGTATCACAAGCATTTACGAAGGTACTACTCAGTTGCAGACTGTTGCTGCTATCCGTTATGTAACTAACGGAGCTTATGCTGCTACTTTGCACGAATACGAACTGATTCCTTGTGCACCAGAATTTGAAGGCTATTTGAATCGTATTAAAGATATGACTCGTAAGCTGGAAGCTTGTACAAATGCAGTAAAAGAGGCTCAGAATCAGGAACTGCTCGACTTCGTAGCACGTCGTCTGTATGAAATGGCAGCTGTCTGTGTAATGAGTCATTTGTTGCTTCAGGATGCAACGAAAGCTCCAGAACTGTTTGCTCAGTCATTGAATGTATATGTAAATTATGCAGAATCGGAAGTTGAAAAGCATTTCAACTTTATCCGTAAGTTCAATGCTGAAGAACTTGCTAGTTATCGGAAATAATTAACAGTTCCTTTTTACATAGAGAAAGCCCGGTGTGTAGCCGGGCTTTTTTAATGACACTTCTTGAAGGTATATTGCAATTATCAGTTTATCTCTATAATAGATGCCTGAACTTACGTCTTAACCAGCGGTCGAAAATTCTCAGTAAAGGTAGTGCAATCAGCATCGGAAGATAAAAAAGGAGTGATGAAGGCTCAGGCAGATTGTTGACCGACGCATGTAATCCTTCGGATATTTCTTTTCCATACATCCATATAATCATACCCAGACATCCTCCTGTCATCAGCATGACAGTGATAATCATTAATATAAATAAGCGTTTTTCTTGTCGTTTTTCACGCAGATACATTTCTTCTCCGATTCGTTTCATCATGCGATAGGTGAAATTACTAGGAAGCTGGGGAGTCTTACTTTGTTTGGCAGCTTTCTTTAGCCCTTGGTCTTTATATTCTGTCATTTTTAGTCCTCCTTTTGCATTAATACATATAATTTCTTGCGTAAGCGGTGTAGCTTGACTTTAATATTTCCTTCGTTCAAATTCAGAATCTGTGCAAGTTCTTGAATGGAATGTTCTTCTTCATAAAACAAAGTGACCAGTGCCCGTTCTTCGGCTGTTAGCTTGGTTAATGCTTGTTGCAGTTTTTCTATTTGCTCTTCCGATTCATTGTTTAATGCGTCATCTATTTGTGTATCCGATATTCGATTCCACTGATTATCATCTATAACTGTTTGCTCTACATTCTTTTTTCTAAGAAAAGATAGGGCGGTATTATAGGCGATACGGTAAATCCACGTAGAAAAACTACTTTTCCCATTGAATGAAGATAAATGTTCAAAGGCTTTCATAAATGTATCCTGAGTCAACTCTTCAGCATCTTCTTCGGATTTGACCATACAGACAATCAGTGAAAAAACCGGTTGCCCATAAGTATCGAGGAAGTAAGCATACTCTTCTGTTTTTCCTGCCAGGATACGCGTGATGATATATGATTCGTCTTTCTCCATTTGTTCTTTTAGACGCTTCTTCAAAAGGAAGGTTACAGCAGTTTAAGAAAAAATTTTTTCTTTATTTTTATGTAACTTTTGGACCTTTTCTTCGTCTAAACGGACAAAGAAACAAAATTATTCACTTTAAAGAAAAACGATATGGATGAATTGACAATTGTTGCTAATGTAGCGATAGTTTTTGGAGTTATTTACAAGTTGTTCGAACTGTTTGTCGGTAGAAAAGAACGTATGATGCTGATAGAAAAACTTCCAGCAGAAGCTCTTGCTGACGGGAAATTGAAAAATGGGTATTTATCCTCTTTATTTAACTGCATGGGAGGTGGACTGGTTTCATCTGTATCTCTCCGTTTTGGTTGTTTATTGGTAGGACTTGGGTTAGGTTTGTTAATAGGATATTGTATTGTAGTAGAAACTCAGCCTGGATATTTTATGGAAAATGTTGGGTATGCTGTACGTGAAACAGTATCTATTATTTATGGAGCAAGCGTGTTGCTCGGAGGAGGGCTTGGACTGATTGTTGCATTTGTTATTGAGGTTATGCGTGCTTCACGAAATAAATGATATAAATTCAATGTGAAATCAGATAATAGTAAGCAGCCCGCCATTGATGAAAATTGCATTGATGGTGGGCTGCTTTTTTTGAAAAAATAGTGACTGTAAGCTTGCTTATGTTGAATTTCAGTCATAAATAAAAGTTTATATCCTGAGCTTTTATAAAGTCTTTGTATCTTTGTCTGTATAATCAAATTGAATTTATGGCAAAGAAAGAGGAATATAAACAGCGGAATATTGATTTTCTAAAAGAAATTTCGCAAAAAGAAGGAGTGCAAAGACATCCTTCCGGCATTATGTATCAGATTGTTCAGCAGGGAACTGGTACGCAATCGCCTAATTTGAGAAGCATTGTTTCTGTACATTATCGGGGTACGCTGATAAATGGTCGTGAGTTTGATAATTCGTGGAAGAGAGGATGTCCTGAAGCATTGAGAGTTTCTGATGTAATAGAAGGTTGGCAGATTGCTTTGCAACAAATGCATGTTGGGGACCGTTGGGTGATTTATATTCCTTCAGAACTTGGGTATGGTAGTCGGACTTCAGGCCCTATCCCAGCTTGCTCTACATTGATATTCGAAATAGAATTGTTGAATGTTTTTTAATGTTGAAGATGCTTGATAAGGTGATTCTATAATTTATTACCTCTTATTTTTTATAAGAAATTCTTCTGTTCAAGTGTCTTTCTCATAATTGGCATTTTGTAAAGATCTCCAATTGATTGATTCTGGCTTAGATTTGAGCAAGTAATTTCTATTGATGAAATTAATGTGAAAATGATTGTATTTTAGGCATTTATATACAATTGAGAGAAAGCTTGTCAGAAGACAGCATTTTTCTGATAACTCGCAGATAATATCTGATAAAATAAAAGCCATAGCAGCTTGCCGATTTAACTGGTGAATGCTATGGCTCTTATTTTTATAAATCAATTCTATCTTCTTATATCATTATAACTTTCAGTAAATGTATAGAATTTTGAATGTGAAGATAGACTCTTATTTTACTGTTTTTCCATTTATCTGAAGATTTTTCATTGTGATATCCGTTACATTTTCTATCCGGTTACCACCTTTCTTTACATTGTTAAATTGTGAATCTTCAACAGATATATTATATACACAATCTTTGTTTGGTAGTCCTACTGCATAAATTCCATATTGGCTGTTTTCGCAAGTGATGTTTTTTAAATGTACATTTCGTACAATAGGAGGGAAGGCTCGGTTGCAGTTTTCTTTACTTTCATATAGCAAATTAATTTTTAAAACAGCTTCATGACATTGGCCTACTTTGATGTTTCTTACAAAAACGTTTTCTACGATACCTCCACGGCAGTCATTTGTTTTAATTCGGATAACTCTGTCCAGTTGTGGGCTATCCATTACGCAGTTTTCAACATATAGGTTACGGTAACCTCCAGAAATCTCACTGCCAATAACAACACCTCCATGTCCGTTTTTCATTTCGCAGTTGCGTACAATGATGTTTTCACTTGGTCGATTCCATTTTCTTCCGTCTTCATTTCGTCCGGACTTGATAGCAATGCAGTCATCTCCTGTATCGAAACGACAGTTCTCGATTAATACATTCTTACAAGATTCCGGATCACATCCGTCTCCGTTGGGACCACGATTGTAGATTTTAACTCCACGCACAATCAGACTTTCGCAAAGAAGGGGATGAATTACCCAGAACGGTGAATTGAGCAAAGTAACATCTTCTATTAAAATAGTATTGCAAAGATAGAAGTTGATGAGTTGTGGGCGTAAAGCATCTTCAGGTGTCATAACTCGTTCATAAATAGGGCGTTTTAACTCAGCATAACCCATAAGGCGTTCGCGGCTTCCTAGTTTTTGACTGTGCATGCCTTCTTTCCATCCGTAGTGTGCAGCACCACACATTGGCCACCAGGCTTCATTCGATCCTTGTCCGTCGATAGTTCCTTTTCCGGTAATAGCGATTTTTGATTCTCCGTAGGCATAAATCAATGGGCGTGCATTGTAGCAGTCCAAACCTTCCCAGCGTGTAATAACTCCCGGAAAATATAGTTTCTGATCTGTTGAAAACTTCAATGTAGCTCCTTCTTCAAGATGCAGGTTTACATTACTTTTCATTGTAATAGGGCCTGTATAAAAAGTTCCTTTAGGGATAACGACGGTACCTCCTCCTTCCTGATTGCAGGTTGTAATTGCCAAATTGATTTGTTCATGACATGGCTGATCGGGGGTATCTGTCGTGGCTCCAAAGTCTTTAATGTTGTAAACTTTCCCCGGGAAACTGGTTCGTTTAATTTGTTGTTCGATTTTTACACTTTCTTTAAATGCTTTATCAAAATCAATTGGCTCGGAAGCAAATAAAGAAATACATAGAAATACCATCAGGCTAGTCACCCCTAATTTTTTCCAGTTAGATGGAAAACGTAGTTTTGTACAAATGTTTTCTTTCATGGTAATAAATTTTTTTGTTTTAAATTTGTTAGTGTTCTCAAAGATACAATTTTTTAATATTGTGGCCGTTCACGGAGTACTTATTTCTTTCGATTTGTTTCAAAAGTAATGAAATTGGTAAAAAATACGTTGTTTTCGGCTCCTACGAGAGAGGCTATCAGGTCTGAGCATTTGTAAACATATACTCGCTTTTTGATTTTGGGGAGGATACTGCCAGTTTTGTGTACTTTGATTCTGCATTGCCTAGTATGTGAGGTATTTCGTTTGTTTTTTATTTGGTAATGAATGGTGAAAAATATTTTCTGATGATACATTCTGTTTTTAAGTTATATAAATATGCTGGGCAAATTATTTGGTATGTGTATGGTTTTTAATATACAATGGGCTAGACTTGCTTTTTCGAAATACCTATTATTTTTATCCTTCATTTATGCTGCTGTTTTTCTTTTTATTAGTTGCTGATAATCAGCCTATTCATTACCCTGAAAAAAATATACTGTAATTTTTAAAAAAGAAGGTGTATTTTAGGTGAAAACATGCCGTTGTTTTAATGAAGAGAAGGCGTTGTTTTTCCATTTTACCGCTTTTTGCGGATAATGCGGTGTGTTTTCCTTCGCGCACATGCGCCCGCCCGCGCAATAAATATTATTGTGCATGTTTTCATCCTCCTTCTGTGTATAACAAAAAAATATGCCGCGTAACATACCTGTTTTCCAGTGTCTTACGAAAAAACTTTGAAAAACGGTCAAAAAAAAGTCGTGTAAAAGTTGGAGTTTGCGAAAAAGTGCGTAATTTTGCACCCGCTTTCGAGAGAGAAACGCGCTGAAGCATTGACAGAGTGAACGTGAGGTTTCCGGTTTTTCGGGTGTTGCCTTGTATCTTACCTTAGCGGTGCTAAGGGAGCGAGAAGGGCTTGCGGTTCCGGTTTCTGACCGCTGAAAAATTTTTTCGAAAAAAACTTCGAAAAAAATTTGGTGGTTAAGAAAAAACCTCTTACCTTTGCAAACGCTTTCGCTAACAAACGGAGGCTTAGAAATAAGAAATAGTTCTTTGAAAGACTTTAGATAAACAAACGAAATGTAGTACAAGCAGTAATCATGTGATATATATAATGTGTATCCGTGATGAAGTGATAAAACCGTCAATCTGATTAAATAATCAAGAAACATTCGGTCACCTGAACAGAGACAAAAAAGTACTCGCAAGAGTAAAAAGATATTTTACAATGAAGAGTTTGATCCTGGCTCAGGATGAACGCTAGCTACAGGCTTAACACATGCAAGTCGAGGGGCAGCATGAACTTAGCTTGCTAAGTTTGATGGCGACCGGCGCACGGGTGAGTAACACGTATCCAACCTTCCGTTTACTCAGGGATAGCCTTTCGAAAGAAAGATTAATACCTGATAGTATGGTGAGATTGCATGATAGCACCATTAAAGATTTATTGGTAAACGATGGGGATGCGTTCCATTAGGTAGTAGGCGGGGTAACGGCCCACCTAGCCGACGATGGATAGGGGTTCTGAGAGGAAGGTCCCCCACATTGGAACTGAGACACGGTCCAAACTCCTACGGGAGGCAGCAGTGAGGAATATTGGTCAATGGGCGAGAGCCTGAACCAGCCAAGTAGCGTGAAGGATGAAGGTCCTACGGATTGTAAACTTCTTTTATACGGGAATAAAGTATCCTACGTGTAGGATTTTGTATGTACCGTATGAATAAGCATCGGCTAACTCCGTGCCAGCAGCCGCGGTAATACGGAGGATGCGAGCGTTATCCGGATTTATTGGGTTTAAAGGGAGCGCAGACGGGAGATTAAGTCAGTTGTGAAAGTTTGCGGCTCAACCGTAAAATTGCAGTTGATACTGGTTTCCTTGAGTGCAGTTGAGGCAGGCGGAATTCGTGGTGTAGCGGTGAAATGCTTAGATATCACGAAGAACCCCGATTGCGAAGGCAGCTTGCTAAACTGTAACTGACGTTCATGCTCGAAAGTGTGGGTATCAAACAGGATTAGATACCCTGGTAGTCCACACGGTAAACGATGGATACTCGCTGTTGGCGATATACTGTCAGCGGCCAAGCGAAAGCATTAAGTATCCCACCTGGGGAGTACGCCGGCAACGGTGAAACTCAAAGGAATTGACGGGGGCCCGCACAAGCGGAGGAACATGTGGTTTAATTCGATGATACGCGAGGAACCTTACCCGGGCTTAAATTGCAGACGAATTACCTGGAAACAGGTAAGCCGCAAGGCGTCTGTGAAGGTGCTGCATGGTTGTCGTCAGCTCGTGCCGTGAGGTGTCGGCTTAAGTGCCATAACGAGCGCAACCCTCGTGGTCAGTTACTAACAGGTTAAGCTGAGGACTCTGGCCAGACTGCCATCGTAAGATGTGAGGAAGGTGGGGATGACGTCAAATCAGCACGGCCCTTACGTCCGGGGCTACACACGTGTTACAATGGGAGGTACAGAAGGCCGCTACCCGGCGACGGGATGCCAATCCCCAAAACCTCTCTCAGTTCGGACTGGAGTCTGCAACCCGACTCCACGAAGCTGGATTCGCTAGTAATCGCGCATCAGCCACGGCGCGGTGAATACGTTCCCGGGCCTTGTACACACCGCCCGTCAAGCCATGAAAGCCGGGGGTACCTGAAGTGCGTAACCGCAAGGAGCGCCCTAGGGTAAAACCGGTAATTGGGGCTAAGTCGTAACAAGGTAGCCGTACCGGAAGGTGCGGCTGGAACACCT
>OHWH01000064.1_pt1 | contig 108485 bp, 112 predicted proteins | sample 1579701 | NCBI WGS metagenome assembly OHWH01 (sample SAMEA3882515, study PRJEB24775) | human gut metagenome | biome: human-associated habitat; feature: intestine environment; material: feces | place: Netherlands | collected 2009/2010 | reverse complement strand
GGATTTACCGTGGTCGATGTGGGCGATGATGGAGAAATTGCGGATATGGGATTGGTCGAACATATAAAAAGCCTCCTTTGGAACTCTGTATGCGTCATCGCTTCGCCGCCAGCTCATCCACGTTGTGGACGACCTGCGCCGTGCTCTGCCCCAGGCCGGGGGCGGCGGTGAGGGTGTCGGAGGTCAGCTCCGGCATTTGCTCCGCGCCGGCCAGCGCCCGCAGGTACGCCGCACGGCTGTGCAGCATGGCGGCGTCCACCGCACCGGCGTCAAAATCCACGGCGTCGGTGGCGAAAAAGTCCTCGTTGCCGCCGCCGCAGCGGTACAGGTGCCGCAGCAGAGTGTACAGCGCCGTGCTGAGATAGTCCCCGGCGGCGGTGATGGCCGTCCGGTCGCCGCACTTGCCCAGCAGGTCGAACAGCACGCCGGTGGTGTTCACCACCAGCTTCTTTTGCAGCGTGGCCAGAATGCTGCCCTTCAGCGTCCCCTTTTCATCGCTGGCGTCGTACAGCTCCGCCGCCTCGATGATGGAGCCGTCCCGGGAGTTGGTGCGCCCCAGCAGGAAGTCCGCCGACACATGGTAGAAGTCGCAGGCCCGCGCCACGAAGGCGAGACCCGGCTCCCGGATGCCGTTTTCGTAGTGGCTCAGCAGCGCCTGACTGATGCCCAGCGCCGCCGCCGCCTTCCGCTGGCTGATCCCCTTCTCCTGCCGCAGCAGGCTCAACGTTCTGGAAAAATCTGTTGCCATCTCTCTCACCCCGTCAAATGTAATACAGCTTGTAAATGATACAGCATTTTATACAGCTTGTAAATGCTTTTTTCCCGTGTGGGATGGAAAAAATTTGCGCCGCCGCGTCGCCTGTGCTACAATGGGGCAAAATCACTCGGAGGTGCGCCATGGAAGAACAACTGATGCTGTATGTGCGCTATATGGCCAAGGACGGCTGCCGCGAGACCTTTGTCCGGGAGCTTGTGGAGGCGGGTATCCTCACCCTGATCCGGGAGGAACCGGGCTGTTTGGCTTACGACTACTATTTCTCTGCGCAGGATGAGAACGAGCTGCTGCTCATCGAGCGGTGGGAGAGCGCCGCCCACCAGCGCGTCCATATGGAGCAGCCCCACATGGCACGGCTGCGGGAGATCAAGGAAAAATACATCGCGGACACAAGGCTGGGCCGCGTCCGGCTGGAGGACTGACCATGCTGTTTGATACCCATGCACACTACGACGACGAGGCTTTTGACGCCGACCGGGACGCGGTGCTGACAGCGCTGCCCCAGCGGGGCGTCGGACTTATTTTGAACCCCGGCTGCGATGTGGAAAGCTCCCGCAAGGCGGCGGCATACGCGGCGGCGTACCCCCACGTTTACGCGGCGGTGGGCATCCACCCGGAGAACTGCGGCGGCTGCACCGCCGACGATCTGGCGGCCATCCGCGCGTTGGCGCAGCAGCCCAAGGTGGTGGCCATCGGCGAGATCGGACTGGACTACTACTGGGAGGAGAATCCGCCCCGCGACCTCCAGCAGCAGGTGCTGCGGCAGCAGCTGGCGCTGGCGCAGGAGCTTGCTCTGCCCGTTATCATCCACGACCGGGAGGCTCACGCCGATACCCTGTCCATCGTCCGGGAGTTCCCCGGCGTCACCGGCGTGTTCCACTGCTTCTCCGGCAGCCCGGAGATGGCGCGGGAGCTGCTGCAAATGGGGTGGTATCTGGGGTTTGACGGCCCGGTGACCTATAAGAACGCCCGCCGCGCCCCGGAGGTGGCGGCGGTAACGCCGCCGGAGCGGATGCTCATCGAGACGGACAGCCCCTACATGACGCCGGTACCCTACCGGGGCAAGCGTAACGACTCCGGCTACGTCTATCTGGTGGCGGAGAAGCTGGCGGCGTGGAAGGGCCTCGCGCCGGAGGAACTGGCCCGCATCACCACGGAGAACGGCAAGCGCCTGTTCCGCATCCCCTGAAAACGACGGCCTCCCGGCGGCGGGCGGCTGCGCAAAGGAAGAAAGAGGACGCTGACCAACTGGGTCAGCGTCCTCTTTTACCGCTTTTACGCCTGCGGGCGTCTTACTCCGCGCCGTCGATGACGCCGCCGCCCAGCACCTCGTCTCCGTCGTACAGCACCACAGACTGCCCGGCGGTGATGGCGCGCTGCGGCGTGTCGAACACCACCCGCACACCCTCCCCTGCCAGCGGATAGGCGGTGCAGGGCGCGTCAATATGCTGGCTGTACCGGGTCTTGGCGGTGCAGCGTACCGGCGCCGCCGGTGCTTCACCGGCGATCCAGTTGACGCGGGAGGCGGTCAGGGCGGCGGAGAACAGGTCGGCGTCGTCCCCCAGCAGGATGGTGTTGTCCGCGCCGTTCTTCCGCACCACATAGACGTGCTTTCCGGCGGCGACGCCCAGCCCCTTCCGCTGGCCGCTGGTGTAGCAGGGCAGCCCCTTGTGGCGGCCCAGCACGCGGCCGTCCTTGTCCACAAAGTCCCCCGGCGTCAGCTCGGCCCCGTGCCGCCGCAGGAACTGGACGTAATCCCCGTCGGGGATGAAGCAGATATCCTGACTGTCGGACTTCTCCGCCACGTCCAGCCCCGCCTGCCGCGCCTCCTGCCGGATGGCGTCCTTGTCGAAATCCCCCACCGGCAGCAGCAGATGGGCAAGCTGGAACTGTGTGAGCTGGTAGAGCACGTAGCTCTGGTCTTTTTTTCGATCCCGGCCCCGCAGCAGCCGCCAACGGCCTGCCGCCTCGTCGTAGTCCACCCGGGCATAGTGGCCGGTGGCCAGATAGTCGTAGCCCATCTCCAGCGCACGGTCCAACAGGGCGCCGAACTTCAGCTCCCGGTTGCAGTCGATGCAGGGGTTGGGCGTCCGGCCCGCGCAGTATTCCGCCACAAATTTCTCCATGACGCAGCGGGAGAACCGCTCCGTCTCATCGAACAGGTAAAAGTCCATGCCCAGCCGCTCCGCCGTCCGGCGGGCGTCCTCGGCGCTCTGGGCGGCCAGATGCGCCGCCTCCGGCTCCCGGCACAGGCGGAGCATGGCGCCGCCGCAGATATAGCCCTGCTCCCGCAGCAGCGCGGCGGCGGCGGAGCTGTCCACACCGCCGGACATGGCGATCAGCACACGCTTGGCATCCTTTTTCATTATGCACCTCGCAAGAATCCGTAAAATAAATCGTATGTTTATCGTATATTATAGGTATATCGCGGTAATATCCGTCCAGAATAAAGCTGTAAAAAACGTCTCCCCCGCACCGGGCGGGAGAGACGCGATCGCTGCGATCCGTTCCGCCGTCCGTGGCGGATCTGCCCGCCGTCCGTGGCGGATCTGCCCGCCGTCCGGCGGCGTTTTACTCGTCGGAGTGCTTTTGCAGGAATGCCTCAAAGGGCAGGCCGTCCGCCAGCCCCACCAGCGCCGGCTGGAAGCCGCCGGTGTAGTCGAAGGGTACATCCTCCACCACATCCTCCGCCAGCTCGTCCGGCAGCGCCAGCGTGACGGTGGTGCCATGCCCCACCCGGCTGTTCAGCACCAGCCGCCCGCCGTGACCCTCCGCGATGCGGCGGCACAGCGGCAGACCCAGACCCAGACCGCTGGGCAGCGCGGCCAGCCGCTCCGGGTGGAGGTAGCTGTCAAACACCATTTCCATGTCCTCGGCGTTGATGCCGCAGCCGGTATCCGTCACCGCCAGCAGCACCTGCCGCCGTTCAAACCGTAGGGATACGGTGACGGCGCCGCCCTCGGCCGTGAATTTCAGGGCGTTGGACAGCAGGTTCCAGACCGCCTGTTCCAAACAGACCCGGTTGATCGCCGCACCGTGGCGGGCGGCGCTGCACTGGAACGTCAGCGTCACATTCCGCAGGGCGAACAGCGGCGCGGCCTGACGGCACAGACCGTCCAGCCACGTTACGATATCGGTATTTTCCCTGGTCAGCGGCGCATCGTCCAGCAGCATGGGCGCGTTGGACAGGTTGTTGGACAGACGCAGCAGCGCATAGTAGTTCCGGTTCAGCAGCGCCGCGTCCCGATCCAGCGCCGCGTCTGCGTCCCGCCGTTCAGGCGGCGCCAGACGGCTGACCGCGATGTGCATCCCACCCAGCGCAGTCCGAAGCTGGGCGGATACATGAAGCAGCACCTCATTGAGCAGCCGTACCTGCGGGACCCGGTCGAGCCGGTCGGGGTGCGCCGGCTGCTCCGGCGTATGGTCATTTCTGGGGGTTTCTATCATATATGCCTTCCTCTCCGGCCTTAGTGTGTCTTTTCCCGCCGACGCGATACATACCACTTACCGGTCGGTCATCCACACTATACCAAACGGTAGGTGAAAAAACAAGTTTTTTGTCCCTTTTTGATGGTCTGCAAAATTTTTTCAAAAAGGGGGTTGCTTTTTTCAAAATAATGCATATAATACTAAACATACCATACATTTGATATATTCCATCAGAGAGGAAGTCTTGATTTATGAGCATTAAAGTCGGTATCAATGGTTTCGGCCGCATCGGCCGCATGGTCATGCGCTGCTGCATGAACCACCCCGAGATCGAGATCGTGGGTATCAACGATCTGTGTCCCGCTGACTATCTGGCCTATATGCTGAAGTACGATACGATGCACGGCAAGTTCGACGGCGAGGTCGGCAGCGAGGAGAACGCCATCGTCGTGAACGGCAAGTCCATCCCCGTGTTTGCAGAGCGTGATCCCGCCAACCTGCCCTGGGCCAAGGTGGGCGCAGAGTATGTCATCGAGTCCACCGGTCTGTTCCTGACCAAGGAGAAGGCCGCGGGCCACATCGCCGCCGGCGCCAAGCACGTGGTGATGTCCGCTCCCTCCAAGGACGACACCCCCATGTTCGTCATGGGCGTCAACCAGGACACCTACACCTCCGATATGCAGTTCGTTTCCAACGCCAGCTGCACCACCAACTGCCTGGCTCCCGTCGCCAAGGTGCTGCACGATAACTTCGGCATTGCCGACGGTCTGATGACCACCGTGCATTCCACCACCGCCACCCAGAAGACGGTGGACGGCGTGTCCCTGAAGGACTGGCGCGGCGGCCGTGCCGCTTCCGGCAACATTATCCCCAGCTCCACCGGTGCTGCCAAGGCCGTGGGCAAGGTCATTCCCAGCCTGAACGGCAAGCTGACCGGTATGTCCATGCGCGTTCCCACGCTGGACGTGTCCGTGGTGGATCTGACCGTGAACCTGTGCAAGCCCGCCAGCTATGACGAGATCTGCGCCGCCATGAAGAAGGCCAGCGAGAACGAGCTGAAGGGTATCCTGGCTTACACCGACGAGGCGGTTGTGTCCTCCGACTTCCTGGGCGACACCCACACCTCCATCTTTGATGCCAAGGCCGGTATCGCCCTGACCGACACCTTCGTGAAGGTGGTCAGCTGGTACGACAACGAGATCGGCTACTCCGACAAGATCCTGTGCCTCATCGAGCATATGCACAGCGTGGATCACAAGTAAATCGCCAACATCCTTTCAAAAAGGTTTTCCTTCTTTTTTGTTCCGGAAACAGCGCCGTCCCGCCGGGACGGCGTTGTTTCTACCCATTTGCCAAACAGAGGGAATGCGCGGCAAGGCAGCCGAAATCGTGGAAACACAAAGGTTTTATCAAAAATAGGACTATCTTTCCATTGAATTGTATGGTACAATAGGTACAACTCAGAGGAGAGGGAAAGGGACCCCATACATGGAACAGAATCCGATCTTAAGCGCAAGACTGTCAATGGACAGCGACATTCCCCTGTATGCCCAGCTTGTGGGCATCATCAAACGCAACATTTCCACCGGCACACTGGCTGTGGGCGATCTGCTGCCCAGCGAGGCGGAGCTGTGCCGCTGGATGAATATCAGCCGCAACACCGTGCGGCAGGCCATCGGCGAGCTGGAGGATGAGGGGCTGGTGGTCCGCAAGCGGGGCCGCGGCACCTTCGTGGCGGACCCCGCCACCAACCGCCGCGGTGTGCGCTACTCCTTTACGACGGAGGTTTCCTCCTTGGGCAAGGTGCCGTCCTCCACGCTCATCGACTTTGACGTGATCGTACCCAGTCAGGCGGTCTGCGAGAAGATGGAGCTGCGGGAGGGTACGCCGGTGTACTGCTTTACCCGTGTGCGCAACGTGGACGGGGAACCGCTGATCCTGGAGACCAGCTACTATCCCGAGTACATCTACCCCCACCTGACCCGGGATATGCTCCAGACCCACAGCTTTTACAGCCTCTTGTACCATGTGGGCATCGTACCCTTTGCCGCCGATGAGAGCTACGAGGCGGTGGTGCTGGACAACGAGCAGGGACACCTGCTGGGCGTCAGCGCCGGGAGCTGTGCCTTCTACCACCAGCGCCGTACCCGCACCGAGGACGGGCGCATCTACGAGTACACCAGAAGCTATATCCGGGGCGACCGGGTGCGGCTGGACGTACATATGCAGAAGAGCGGCATGAACTTTGTGCGTACCATCGACTGAACGACATAAAAAGGAAGCCGTCCCGCGGGACGGCTTCCTTTTTTATGCTGTTACAGGGCGGCGGCGCCGATGATACCGGCCTCGTTGCCCAACTGTGCCGCCTGAATGATGGGCTGGGGGCGGCTCTCACCGCCAAAGCAGTTGGCGGCCACATAGCGGCGGATGGGACGCAGCAGACGCTCTCCCTGCCGGCTGATGCCGCCGCCGATGAGCACCATCTCCGGCGACAGGATGTTCACCAGATCGGTGATCCCGGCGGCTACATAGACATAGTACCGCTCCAGCACGGCCTGTGCCGCCTCGTCGCCTGCGTCGGCGGCGTCGAACACATCCCGGCCCGTCAGCTCGGGGTACCGGTTCAGCAGGGATGTGGGGTGGGCGGCAGCCGCCTCCCTGCCCTGCCGGATCAGCGCCGTGGCGGAGGCGTAGACTTCCCAGCAGCCCCGGCGTCCGCAGGTGCAGGGTTCCCCGTCCAGCACCAGCAGGCTGTGACCCGGCTCGCCGCCGGCGCCGCCCAGACCGGAGACGATCCTGCCGTCCACGATGATACCGCCGCCCACGCCGGTGCCAAGGGTGATGAGCATCATGTTCCGGCAGCCCACGGCGGCGCCGGCCACCGTCTCCGCCAGCGCGGCGCAGTTGGCGTCGTTGCTCAGTCGGGCGGGCAGGCCGAAGTGTGCCGTCAGCATGGCGCACACCGGCACGTCAAACCAGTTCAGATTATAGGCGCGAACCACCACGCCTCGCTCCGGGTCGCAGGTACCGGGGGCGCCAACGCCGATGGAGGCACAGTCCGCCGGGGTGAGACCCGCTTTGTCCAGCGCCAGCTCCACGGCGCGGCACATATCCGCCACCACCTGCTCCGCCGGGCGGTGCGCGCCGGCGGGAAGGCTGGCCTCCGCCACAATACGGTGGCGGTCGTCCACCACGCCGACGGCGATGTTGGTGCCGCCCAGATCAATGCCGATACGATACATAGGATACTCCCTTTCGTGTTTGATGCAGAAAACGGCGGGGCGGGCTGCTTGCCCGCCCCGCAACGGTGCGTTTGCTCAGAAGTGGGTGACGAAGTCGCTGTTCACCGCCACCGTGCGGCTGATGTTGGAGGACTTGATGCTGGCGAAGATGCTGCGCATCACCGTCAGCGCCTCACGGCCGGAGACCTCCGGCTGCCGGTCGTTGACCAGCGCGTCCACGAACTCATCGATGACGCCGGTGCCGTTGTGAGGCACATCCAGATTGTAGCTGGTGCGGTTGCCCTCCATATCGCTGACGATGATGGGGGAGGACGGCTCGCTGTAAATGAGCATGATGCCCTTGGTGCCGTACAGGCAGGTGGACTGGCACTCGTGGCCGTAGATGGTCCAGCTGGCCGCCATGGTACCCAGTGCGCCGCCGGACATCCGCAGGATGCACAGGGCGTTGTCGTCCACGCCGATGAGCTGGCCCTCGCTGTCCCGCTTGTTCAGCGTCACCACCTTGGCGGTGGTCTCGATGACCTTCTGACCCAGCAGGTACTGGAGCAGATCCACCTTGTGGATGCCCATGTCGGACAGGGCGCCCAGCGCCGCCTTATTCTTATCGAAGAACCATGTACCCTCGTCCACAGACCAGCCCTCGGGGCCGGCGTTGCCCAGCACGGCGCGGAAGGTGATCACATCGCCGATGACGCCGCGGTCCAGCAGCTGCTTGGCACGGCGGTGTACCGGGTCGAAGCGCATATTGTGGCCGATCATCAGGTACTTGCCGTTGCGCTCGGCGGCGGCCACCATGGACTCGCACTCCGCCAGCGTGACCGCCATGGGCTTTTCGCACAGCACGTGCTTGCCGGCGTACAGCGCCGCGGTGGAGATCTCCGCATGGCTGCGGTTTTCCACGCAGACAGATACCGCATCAATGTCGTCGCGGTTCAGCAGGTCAAAATAGGTGTCGCAGACGCTGCCGCCGTACTTGGCGGCCATCTCCTCGGCACGGGCGCGGTTCTTGTCGTAGTAGGCCATGATCTCCGCATTGGGGTTGGCTGCATACTCGGGCAGATGGCGCACCTGCGCGATCTTACCGCAGCCGATGATACCAACTCGAATCATACAAAAGCTCCTCCTCTACCATGTTCAACGGATGGTACGCGATTCTCGTTTAAATTATAACAAATTCAAGAGCGGGTGAAAAGCCTTTTTTTCAGGATTCTGAGAAATTTTACCGCAGACGCAGGGCGGTGGTCAGAGCGCAGCCCTTTTCCCGGATGTGGTCGAGCACCACACCCTCCGGCAGCGCCAGCCGGCTGAGGGTCAGCAGAGGCCCCTTGCCCGTCAGCTTGAACAAAGATTCCTTGGCAGTCCAGATCTCCCAGAAGCGGGCGCAGTCGCCGTCGTCACCCACGCGGATATAGGCCATCTCCGCCTCGGAGCAGACACGGCGCATGAATTTTTCGTCGGCGGAGCGGATGACCTCCACGTCCACGCCCACCGGCACATCGGCGACGGCGCAGACGGCGTAGGGGCCGGAGTGGCTGACGGAGACGTATACGCCGTCGGCGTCCGCGGCGGGCTTGCCCGTGTCGTCCCAGCGCAGGGGCGCCTCCCCCTCGCCGCAGCCCAGACGCTGTGCCAGTGCGCGGCGTGCCAGCAGCTCGCCGGCTACGGTGCGCCTGCGGTCGTCCTCCCCGGCGATGTCGCCCACCCGGCGGCGGCGCGCCTCGTCCATCATGGCCATGGTCTGGGCCATCGTCTCCTCATCCAGCCGGCGGATATCGTACCAAAGCAGCTCCATCTCTCCTGTTCCTCCCTGTCATGTTTCTTTATGAGGTGAGTATAGCACATCGCCGCGCAGGATGCCAGTATTTTATACGCTTGCTTTTCGGGATAGAAAGGCGTAAACTATCACCGTGTGAAGTTTTTTGTGTAGGAGAAACAACGATGGTTTCTATTGTAGAAGTAACGACCAAGGCGCAGCTGCGCCGCTTTGTAGATTACCCCAATCAGCTGTATAAGGATGTGCCGCAGTTCGTGCCGGCCACCTACGGCGACGATTTGGCGGACTGGGATCGCAGCAAGAACCCGGCCTTTTCCTACTGCGACGCCCGCTGTTGGCTGGCGGAGCGGGACGGGGAGATCGTGGGGCGCATCGGCGCCATCCGCAGCCGCAAGGCCAATGAGAAGTGGGGTACCAACCGGATGCGGTTCACCCAGGTGGACTTCATCGACGATCCGGAGGTGTCCGCCGCCCTGTTCGCCGCCGTGGAGGACTGGGCCAGAGAGCTGGGCTGTGCGGCGGTCCACGGGCCGCTGGGCTTTACCGACATGGACCGGGAGGGTATGCTGGTGGAGGGCTTCGACCGCCGAAGCTGCTTTTTCACCTATTATAACTACCCCTACTATATCGACCACATGACCGCGCTGGGCTATGTGAAGGATGTGGACTGGATCGAGGAGCTGATCACCGTCCCCACGGATGAGAAGATCATCCAGCGGTGGGAGAAGCTGTCGGATTTCGTGCTCAAGCGCAACCACCTGCATATCGTGGAGCCGAAAAACCGGCTGGCGTATCTGCCGCTGCTGAAGCCGTTTTTCGATCTGGTGAATGTGGCCTATGCCCCGCTGTACGGCACGGTGGATCTGACGGAGCAGCAGATCAGGAAATACTCCGCTAAGTTCGCGCCCCTTATCAACCCCAACACCACCTGCTTCGTTATGGACAAGAATGACAGGATGATCGCCTTCGGCGTGGGCGCGCCCAGTCTGGCGGCGGCCATGCAGAAGCACCGGGGACGCCTGTTCCCCACCGGCTGGATCGACGTACTGAAGGCGTTCCGGAAGAACGACACGGTGGATCTGCTGCTCATCGCTGTCCACCCGGACTATCAGGCCCGGGGCGTCAACGCCATCATCCTCAGCAAGACCATGAAGGGCTGCCTGAAGATGGGCATCAAGGAGGCGGAGACCGGCCCCATGCTGGAGCTGAACGAGAAGGTGCAGTCCCAGTGGAAGGATTTCCAGACGGAGCAGCACAAGCGCCGCCTCTGCTTCGTCAAGGAGCTGACCCCTGCCGCGAGAGAGCCGGAGAAGGCGGACGCGCCTGCCGGCGCCGCCGTATAAACGACAAAAAGAGAACGCGGACAGCTGTCCGCGTTCTCTTTTCCGTTTTTTACAGGCCGTAGACCTCGGTGAACTTCTTCTCGAGATAAGCCACATAGCAGCCCGGGTCGAACTTGCCGCAGACCGACTCGAACAGTGCCACGGGATCCTTCATGCAGCCGTACTTCCAGATCTTCTCCTCCAGCCAGTTGTTGATGGGGGTCAGATCGCCGGAGCGCACCACGGCGTCCACATCCAGCTCCTTGGACAGCTCCAGCAGGTACTGCGCGCCGTAGGCCGAGCCGATGGCGTAGGACGGGAAGTAGCCGATGTTGCCGTTGGACCAGTGGGAGTCCTGCAGAACGCCCTGCCGGTCGTTGGGGACATCCACGCCCAGATACTCCTTGTACAGCCGGTTCCACTCGGCGGGCAGGTCGTGGGCGGTGAGGGTGCCGTCGAACATCCGCTTCTCCAGCTCGTAGCGCACCATGATGTGCAGGCAGTAGGTCAGCTCGTCGGCCTCCGTGCGGATGAGGGACGGCTCGGACTTGTTGATCATACGGTAGAAGTCATCCTCCGTCACGTTGTCCAGACGGGGGGCGAAATGCGCCTTCAGCCACGGGTAGATGACGGAGCAGAACGCCCGGCTGCGGCCGATGATGTTCTCATAGAACCGGGACTGGCTCTCGTGGATGCCCATGGACACGCCGTTGCCCAGATTGCTGCGGGCCAGCTCCCGGCCGGTGTGCAGCTCGTACAGGGCATGGCCGCCCTCATGCACCACGGAGTACAGGGACGAGGCCACCATGTCGGCGTGATAGTGGGTGGTGATACGCACATCGTCACGGGAGAAGTTGATGGTGAAGGGATGCTCCGTCTCGCCGATGATGCAGTGATTCCGGTCGATGCCCATGACGCCCATGACGAAATCGGAGAACTCCCGCTGGATGGGGATGGGGAAATCGGCGTGGAGCGGCGTGTCGTCCACCCGGTCGGCGTGGGCGGTGACCCGCTGGATGAGAGGCACCAGCTTCTGCCGCAGGGCGGCGAAAAAATCGTCGCAGGCGGCCACCGTCAGACCCCGCTCATAGTTGTCCAGCAGCGTCTCATAGGGGGCCTTCTCCGGCTCCCAGTACTGGGCGAAGCGCTTCAGCGTGTCGAAGATCTCCTGCAAGTACGGCTCGAACAGGGCAAAATCGTTGTTGGTCTTGGCGGTCTGCCACACGTCGTCGGCGCGGGTGGTCAGCTTCTGGTAGGCCACGAACTCCTCCTCCGGGATGCGGCGGGTGCGGTCGTAGCTGCGCCAGTACTCCTCCACCTTACGGCGGGTGACGTCGTCCAGCTCCGTGCGGGCGGCCATCAGCGTCTCCAGCATCTCCACGGTGTCCGGCGCGGTGGTCAGCTGATAGTCGATGCGGCTGAGCTCGCCGGTGGTGTCGCTGCGGACGGCGGCTGCGCCCTTGGGCGCCGCGGTGACGCCGTCGTAGTACAAAAGGCCCATGGCGTGAGACAGCGCAAAGCTGGTCTGCTCGTAGCTTTTCAGCTTTTCCAATGCTTCGGTAACGGTCATGCTCGTACCTCCTGTTACAGTTGTTGGGGTCAGTATACCATGCCGGAGCAAAAGACACAAGCGGACAAAATCTGAACGGGAAACGCAAAAGATATACAGAAAATTCACAGACGGCGGGAAAGAAACATGATACACTACTCGGCGGAAATATGATTTTTTTACAGGAAAGGACGGGGAATACCTTGGAGCTGAACAAAAAAACCATGCAGCGGATCATGCTGCTCATCACCTTTGCGGTGCTGCTGTTCTGGGGCCTGTACAATATCTCCACCATCGGCGGACTTTTTTCCAATCTGTTTTCCCTGCTGGCGCCGCTGCTCATCGGCGTGTGCATCGCCTTTGTGCTGAATCTGATGATGGTGGGGCTGGAGCGCCTGTGGGATCGGGCGCTGGCCAAGTGGTGCAGCCGCTGGAACGCCAAGCTGAAGCGCCCGGTCTGCCTGACGCTGACCATGGTGCTGTTTCTGGGCATCATCTTTGCCATCTTCTTCATCCTCATCCCCCGTCTGGAGGAGGCGGGCAGCACGCTGGCGGCTAATATCCCCACCTACGTTGACCAGTTTCAGGCGTGGTGGAAAAGCCTCAGCGATTTCGCCGACAGCCACGGCGTGACGCTGCCGGAGCTGACCCTCAGCGCCGAGCAGGTGCGGGACACCATCACCGGCTTCTTGCAGGAGCGGGGCGACAGCGTGGTGAACACCACCCTGAACATCACCTCCTCCATCGTGGGGGCGCTGGTGAATGTGCTGCTGGCGCTGGTGTTCTCTCTGTATATGCTGGCGCAGAAGGAGACGCTCCTTGCCCAGTCCAAGCGGCTGCTGCGCCGCGCCCTGCCCCGGAGGGCCGCCGACAAGCTGCTGGCGGTGCTGCACCTGACCAACAACGCCTTCTCCAGCTTCGTCACCGGGCAGGTGACGGAGGCCGTTATTCTGGGAACGCTGTGCTGCCTCGGTATGCTGCTCCTGGGGCTTCCCTACGCCCTGCCGGTGTCGGTCATCATCGCGGCGCTGTCGCTGATCCCCATCTTCGGCGCGTGGATCGGCGCGGCCACCGGCGCGTTCCTCATCGTGTTCCAAAGCCCCATCAAGGCGCTGACATTCCTGATCTTCCTGCTGATTTTGCAGCAGGTGGAGGGCAACCTCATCTACCCCCGGGTGGTGGGCAAGTCCGTGGGGCTGCCGGGTCTGTGGGTGCTGGCGGCCGTCACCATCGGCGGCGGCGCCTTCGGCATACTGGGTATGCTGCTGGGCGTGCCGGTCTGCTCCGTCGTCTACTCGCTGGTGCAGGCGTATATCCGCACCAAGCCCGAGGCGGAAGAAAACCAATAGCCGCGCAAGATGCCGTGCGCCCCGCAGGATCAGCCCTGCGGGGCGCTTTTCCTGCCCGGCGTGTTCACAAATAATTAAAATAGCACCTATTGACTTTAAGGGGACGGGGTGGTAAACTCCATTTAGCACTCGAAAAGAAGGAGTGCTAAATGGAGAAAGCTATGGAATTGACAGACCGCAAAAAGCAAATATTGAAGATCGTGGTGGAAAGCTACATCAACACCGCCGAGCCGGTAGGCTCCAAGGCCATCGTGGAACAGATGCCCGGTAAGATCAGCTCCGCCACCATCCGCAACGAGCTGGCGGATCTGGTGGAGCTGGGCTATCTGGAGCAGCCCCACACCTCGGCGGGACGTGTACCGTCCGCCAAGGGCTACCGGCTGTACGTCAACGAGCTGATGGAGCGCAAGGCCCTGTCGGCGGAGGAGACGGCCAAGATCAACGACGCCCTCTCCGGCCAGATGAAGCAGGTGGATCAGGTCATCAGTCAGGCCGGACAGATGGTGTCCAGCTTTGTGGGCTATCCCACCTACGCCGTGGCGGATCACCGCACCGCTGCCACCGTGCAGCGGTTTGAGCTGATCGCCGTGGACGAGGGCAGCTTCATCGCCGTGGTGATGCTGTCGGATAACCGGGTCAAGAGCCAGCTGATGCGCTTGGAGCTGCCGGTGGATGCCGACACGCTGCCCCAGCTGAGCCACCTCTTGAACACGCATTTCACCGGCGTGGGCGCGGAGAAAATGAACGCCACGCTGATGAGCCTGTCCGAGCAGGTGTCCGGCCAGTGGTTCCTGCTTCTGAACCGGGTGACGGAGTACGCCTGCACGCTGCTGGAGGAAGCCCAGCACCAGCAGGTATTCACCAACGGCGCCAGCCAGCTTTTGAAGTTCCCGGAGTTCCGGGACATCGACAAGGCCCACGATCTCATGAGCTTCATGGTGGATAATAAGGAGGATCTCCCGGTGCCGCAGAGCGACGCGCCCATGCAGATCCTTATCGGCCCCGAAAACGTCAACGATGCGTTGAAGGAGAGCAGCGTGGTCATCGCCAGCTACGATATCGGCGATAATATGCGCGGTCTTGTGGGTGTGGTCGGCCCCACCCGTATGGACTATGCCGCTGTGGCGGCAAGACTCAGCTACTTTGCCGAGAGCCTGAGTCGTATGTTTGGCAAAAAACAGCTACCGGAGGATACACAATGAGCGAGAAGGATATGAAGGAGACCCCCATGGAGGAGACGCCGGAGACGGCGGAGCAGCCCGCAGCTCCTGTTGAGGAGACGGCGGCTGCGGAGGAGACGTTTACCGTCACCAAGTCCCAGATGGAGCAAATGGAGCAGCTGGCCAAGGTGCTGGCGGACGCCAACGACAAATACCTCCGTCTGGCGGCGGAATATGACAACTACCGCAAGCGCACCACCCGCGAAAAGGAGCACGTCTACGGCACGGCCAAGGCCGACACCATCAAGCCGTTTCTGACGGTGCTGGACAATCTGGAGCGCGGTGTGCAGCAGTGCGAGGAGGGCGACGGCCACCGGCAGGGTCTGGAGATGATCTGCAAGCAGTTCTTTGAGGTGCTGAGGCAGATGGGCGTCACCGAGATCCCGGCGCTGGGTCAGCCCTTCGACCCGGAAAAGCACAGCGCCGTAATGCACACGGAGGACGAGTCCGTGGGCGAGAACACCATCGTAGAGGTGTTCCAGAAGGGCTTTATGATCGGAGATAAAGTGCTGCGCTTCGCCATGGTGAAGGTGGCAAACTGAAAGGAGTATTTCCATGAACGAAAAGAAGCTGTATAAGAGCAGTACGGACAAGAAGCTGGCCGGCGTCTGCGGCGGCATCGCGGAGTATTTCAACATCGACTCCACGCTGGTGCGTCTGGGCTGGGTGGTGTTCAGCCTGCTGGGCGGCAGCGGTCTGCTGGCGTATATCATCGCGGCGATCATCATGCCCGACCGTCCCTATTAAATCAGTCAATAAATAAATTTGAGATAAACATTTCAGGAGGCAATCATTATGTCTAAAGTTATCGGTATCGACCTCGGTACGACCAATTCCTGCGTAGCCGTAATGGAAGGCGGCGAGGCAGTCGTTATCCCCAACGCGGAGGGCAACCGCACCACCCCGTCCGTGGTGGCATTCAGCAAGACCGGCGAGCGTATGGTGGGTCAGGTGGCAAAGCGTCAGGCCATCACCAACCCCGAGCGCACCATCTCCTCCATCAAGCGTGAGATGGGTACCGATCACCGCGTCACCATCGACGACAAGAGCTACACCCCGCAGGAGATCAGCGCCATGATCCTGCAGAAGCTGAAGGCGGACGCCGAGGCCTATCTGGGCAGCCCCGTCACCGAGGCGGTCATCACCGTCCCCGCCTACTTTACCGACTCCCAGCGTCAGGCCACCAAGGACGCCGGTAAGATCGCCGGCCTGGACGTGAAGCGTATCATCAACGAGCCCACCGCCGCCGCACTGGCCTACGGTGTGGATAAGGAGCAGTCCCAGAAGATCATGGTCTATGACCTGGGCGGCGGCACCTTCGATGTGTCCATTCTGGAGATCGACGACGGCGTGATCGAGGTGCTGGCCACCGCCGGCAACAACCGTCTGGGCGGCGACGACTTTGACCAGTGCGTCATGAAGTATCTGGTCAGCGAGTTCAAACGCACCGACGGCATTGACCTCAGCGGCGACAAGGTCGCCATGCAGCGCCTGAAGGAGGCCGCTGAGAAGGCCAAGATCGAGCTGTCCGGCGTGACCACCAGCAACATCAACCTGCCCTATATCACCGCCGACGCCACCGGCCCCAAGCATCTGGACGTGACGCTGACCCGCGCCAAGTTCAATGAGCTGACCGGTCATCTGGTGGATGCCACCATGGGCCCCGTGCGTCAGGCCATGTCCGACGCGGGCCTGAAGCCCTCCGACCTCGCCAAGGTGCTGATGGTGGGCGGCTCCAGCCGTATCCCCGCCGTGGTGGAGGCTGTGAAGAACTTCACCGGCTCCGACCCCTTCAAGGGCATCAACCCCGATGAGTGCGTGGCCATGGGCGCCGCTCTGCAGGCCGGCGTGCTGACCGGCGACGTCAAGGGTCTGCTGCTGCTGGACGTCACCCCCCTGTCTCTGGGCATCGAGACCATGGGCGGCGTCTGCACCCGTCTGATCGAGCGCAACACCACCATCCCTGTCAAGAAGAGCCAGATCTTCTCCACCGCCGCCGACAACCAGACCTCCGTGGAGGTCAACGTGCTGCAGGGCGAGCGTGAGATGGCAGCTGCCAACAAGAGCCTGGGCCGCTTCCATCTGGACGGCATCGCCCCGGCCCGCCGCGGCGTGCCTCAGATCGAGGTGACCTTCGATATCGACGCCAACGGCATCGTCAACGTGTCCGCCAAGGATCTGGGTACCGGCACCGAGCAGCATATCACCATCACCTCCTCTTCCAACATGAGCAAGGAGGACATTGAGCGGGCCGTCAAGGAGGCCGAGCAGTATGCCGCCGAGGACGCCAAGATCAAGGAGAAGGTAGAGATCCGCAATCAGGCCGATCAGCTGGTCTATCAGGCGGAGAAGACCCTCGGCGAGGTGGGCGACAAGATCCCCGAGAGCGAGAAGGCGCCCGTGCAGGCCGGTCTGGATAAGCTGAAGGAGACCCTGAAGGGCGAGGATACCGACGCCATCAAGGCCGCCACCGAGGAGCTGACCCAGCTGTTCTACAAGATGAGCGAGAAGCTGTACCAGCAGCAGGCGCCGCAGGGCGACCCCAACATGGGCGGCCAGCCGGGCGGCGACCCCAACGGCGGTCAGCAGTACTACGATGCCGACTACAAGGTAGTCGATGACGACGAGCAGAACAAGTAACATATATCCCACAAGAGGGACAGGGCTTCCTGTCCCTTCTTGTGGTGTTATCACCCCTTTGAGTGGAGAGAAGTACGATGGCAGAAAACAAACGTGATTATTACGAGGTTCTCGGCGTCAGCAAGGGCGCGTCGGAGGACGAGATCAAAAAGGCATATAAAAAGCTGGCGCGGAAGTACCACCCGGACATGAACCCCGGCGACAAGGAGGCTGAGGAGAAGTTCAAGGAGGTCAACGAGGCCAACGAGGTGCTGTCCGACCCGGAGAAGAAGGCGCGGTACGACCAGTTCGGCTTCGCCGGTGTGGATCCCAACTACGGCGCAGGAGGCGCCGGCGGGGGCTTTAGCGGCGGCTTCGACTTCGGCGATCTGGGCGACATCTTCGGCAGCTTCTTCGGCGGCGGGTTCGGCGGCGGGCAGGCGCGCCGCAACGGCCCCCAGCGGGGCGAGAGCATCCGCGCCAGCGTGTCCGTGACCTTCAAGGAGGCGGCCTTCGGCTGCGAGAAGGAGGTCACCATCCAGCGCAGCGAGCAGTGTACCACCTGCAAGGGCAACGGCTGCGCCCCCGGCACCACGCCGGAGATCTGCCCCGACTGTCACGGCAGCGGTGTGGTGCAGGTGCAGCAGCGCACGCCCATGGGCGTGTTCGCCAGCAGCCGTCCCTGCCAGCGCTGCCACGGCACCGGCAAGATCATCCACCAGCCCTGCACCGACTGCGGCGGCACCGGCGCGGTACGCAAGCGCAAGACCATCAAGATCAACATCCCCGCCGGTATCGACCACGGCCAGACCATCTCCCTGCGGGGACAGGGCAACGCCGGTAAGAACGGCGGCCCCGCCGGCGATCTGCTGATCACCGTGATGGTGCAGCCCCACGAGCTGTTCCGCCGGGAGGGCAACGACGTGTTCTGCGAGGCACCCATCACCTTCAGTCAGGCGGTGCTGGGCGCTACGCTGGAGATCCCCACCATCGACGGACAGGTGAAGTACGATATCCCCGAGGGTACTCAGACCGGCACGGTGTTCCGTCTGCGGGGCAAGGGCATCCCGGTGCTGAACGGCCGGGGCCGGGGCGACCAGTACGTTACCGTGACCATTGAGACGCCCCGCGGCCTGAACCGCGAGCAGAAGGACGCGCTGAAGAAGTTCGACGCGGCGCTGGGTGAGGGAAATTACGAGAAGCGCAAGAGCTTTTTCAGCTTCAACAAGAAGAAATAAGGGTAGGAAGAAATAAGGTGCTGTATGTATCTGGCTGATTATCACACCCATTCTGACAGCTCGCCCGACGGGAAGGAGTCCATCGCCCGTCTGGCGGAGGCTGCCATTGCCAAGGGCTTGCAGGAGATCTGCATCACCGACCATGTGGATACCGTCTGCTGGGGCAGCTACGCGCCCCGCTGGGACTACGACTGGGAGAAATCTCTGGGCGAGCTGGAGGAGGCGCGGCGTCTGTACGGCAACCGGCTGACCATCCGGCTGGGCGCCGAGCTGGGCGAGGCGAATCTGGCCTTTGACCGGGCGGAGCATCTGCTTTCCCACGCGCCCAAGCTGGATTTTGTCATCGGCTCCGTCCACATGGCAGGGAAAAAATTTGGAAATTTTGACCTGTACTACGTTGAAAAAAATTCGGAAACGTATTATCATGCACTTATCGACAGTTATCTGGAGGATGTGCTGTCGCTGGCGAGGTGGGGCAAGTTCAGCGTACTGGGCCACCTGACCCTGCCGCTGCGGTACATCAACGAGAACCTGGGTGAGCGCATGACGTTCGACAGCCACATGGAGCAGGTGGAGGAGATCTTCCGCACCATGATCCCCAAGGGGCTGGGTATCGAATGCAACACCAACCGGGGCAACACCCCCCTGCCGGACGGCGGCATCCTGCGGCTGTACCGGGAGCTGGGCGGCGAGGTCATCACCCTGGGTTCCGACGCCCATTCCGGCGACATGGTGGGCTGCGCCATCCGCGAGCGGCAGCAGCTCCTGCGGGACTGCGGATTCCGGTATTTCTGTACATTCGAGGAAGGAAAGCCCCTTTTCCGACCGCTATAAAAGAAAAAGGAGAACACGACCATGAAAATTGCCATCGGCTGTGACCACGGCGGCTATCTGCTGAAGCAGGACATCCTGATCTGGATGGAGGAGCACGACATCGACTTTGAGGATGTGGGCTGCTTCTCTACGGAGAGCGTGGACTACCCCGTTTATGCGGAGAAGGTGGCGCGGGCTGTGGCCGCCGGCCAGTGCGACAAGGGCATCGTGATCTGCACCACCGGCATCGGCGTGTCCATGGCCGCCAACAAGGTGGGCGGCGTGCGCTGCGCTCTGTGTACGGACTGCCTGCAGGCGGAGATGACCCGCCGCCACAACGACGCCAACGTGCTGGCGCTGGGCGCCGGCATCACCGGCCCCAATCTGGCCAAGCGCATGGTGGAGATCTTCCTGTCCACGGAGTTTGAGGGCGGCCGCCATGCCCGCCGCGTGGCGCTGGTGGACGGCATCCAGCCCTGAGGGATCGCCTATGGCAACGAGAGGCTACAATAGCTACCGGGGCCGTACCTCCGCCGGAAAGATCGTATTGATCGTGGTGCTTGTCTTGGTGCTGCTGGGCGCCGTGGGGTATCTTGTGGTGCAGAACTATCTGGTCTACGATGAGGCGGGGCAGGTACATCTGGAGCTGCCCTTCGGTCATCGCGGCCAGGAGGAGCAGACCGATAAGCCGCCGGTGGAGAATGTGGATATCGACCGGCTGGAGCCGGAGAGCAAGCTGACACCGGTGACGGCGCTCCACGCCGTCCGCCTGCCGGACGACTGTCTGTGGTGGGGCGCGGACTACATCATGAACACGCTGGCACCCGAGGATATGGTGCTGGCGGTGAAGCGTGAAAACGGCGGCATCACCTACGACACACAGGTGTCTGTACCCCAGAACGTCGTTGTGGAGCGGGGACGACCACTGGACTGCTTAAAGCAGCTTCTGGCCAGCGACCGCCATACGGTGGGGCGCATCTGCTGCTTTGGCGACTCCGCCTACGCCCGCGGCCTGCCGGAGACGGCGCTGGTGCGGGAGGACGGCGGCATCTGGTACGATGCCAACGGCGGCGCATGGCTGGACCCCACCAATCCGGCGGTGCTCAGCTACATCACGTCGCTGGTGTCCGAGTGTGCGGAGCTGGGCTTTGACGAGATATTGCTGGACTGGTTCTGCTACCCGTCCACGGGTGCGCTGGACGCCATTGCCAACGGCGGCAGCGACCATACCCAGATCCTGACGGACGTTGCCAAGAGCCTGCGCAGCAGTCTGCCGGAGGGCGTGGCGCTGTCGGTGACGCTGCGGGGCAGCGGCGACAACGCCCTGACAGTGTCGGAGGCGGCGGAGCTGTTCGACCGCATCTACCTCCCTGCCGGAGAGGACGCGGCAGCGGTGCGCCGGCAGCTGCCGGAGGGCTACGACCCGGAGACGCGGCTGGTGGTGACGACGGCGGAGGCGCCGGCGTCCGGCAGCTATGTCATTGGAGGCTGAAGCAAATAAAAGACCGTTCGGCATATTGCCGAACGGCCTTTTTCTTGTGTTGACAACAGCGTGAACCGTTGTTATCATGGTGATATAACATAGAAAAGGAGAGGGTCCCATGAAGCAATTGATTTTTCTGATCATCGCGGTGGTTCTCGCCATTGCCGCAACCGTGTTGGCATTCATCTTCGTCGTGCCGGAAAAGCGCCGGGAGAAGCTGAATGCCTTCGGCAAATTCCTGCACGACTTATGCAGCTTCAAATTCCTGGTGGTGGAAAAGATCCTGCAGGCGCTGTACATCTTCTCCACGGCCTTCATCATCCTCTACGGCGTGCTCCAGCTGTTCAACGTCCAGAGAGATTACTGGACTGGCGCGAGCAGATGGATGGGCGGCACCGGCCTGCTGTGCATCATCGTGGGCCCCATCGCCGTTCGCCTCAGCTATGAGCTGATGATGATGGCCATTCTGCTGGTGAAAAATGTCATCTCCATCAACCGTAAACTGGCGGACGAGACCGGCAGCGCCGGCGGGGATGTGTTTGCCGCCCCCGATGTGGAGGAGCTGAAGAAGGCTATCCAGCGCAAGGAGCCCCAGCCGCAGCCTCCGGTGCAGCCCCAGTCTCCGTACCAGCAGCCCCAGCCTCCGTATCAACCGCAGCCCCAGCCCCCGGTTCAGTCCCAGCCGGAGCCCCAGCCCCAGCCTCCGGTGCAGCCGCAGCCCGTCTGGGAGGAGCCTGCCCGTCCCGCTCAGTTCTGTCGTGAGTGCGGCAGCAGACTGGAAAACGGCGTTTGCCCCCAGTGCGGGAAGCCCGCGCAGGAGCAGTAAGCGTCAGCATAGTAAAAAAAGACCGTCCGGCGTATGCCGGACGGTCTTTTTAGCTGCGGATAGATCAGTTGTTGTCGTCGGGACGGGGACGGCGGTACTCCAGTGCCGGCTCCTCGCCCTTGAGCACGCGGAGAGCGCCCTGCGCCAGCGCCAGCAGCTCGTCCTCGCCGGGGTAGACGGTGATGGGGGCGATCCAGCCGACCATCTCGGAGATGGCATCCACCGTCTCCTTGCCATAGGCGATGCCGCCGGTGAGGATGATCTGATCCACCTTGCCGTGCATAACGGCGGCCATGGCGCCGATCTCCTTGCCGATCTGATAGTGGAACGCGTCCACCACACCGGCGATCTTCTTATCGTGTTCGGCCTGCGCCAGCAGATAGCGCATGTCGTTGGAGCCGGTGTAGGCCACCAGACCGCCGCGGCCGGACAGCATACGGTGCATCTCAGCCTCGCTGTACTTGCCGGAGTAGCACTGCTTCACCAGCTGGCCGGTGGGCAGGGAGCCGGAGCGCTCGGGAGAGAAGGGACCCTCGCCGTCCAGTGCGTTCTGGGTGTCCACCACGCTGCCCTTCATGTGGGCGCCGATGGAAACGCCGCCGCCCATGTGGCAGACGATGAGGTTCAGATCCTGGTAGCGCTTGCCGTTTTCCTTGGCGAAGCGCTTGGCCACGGCCTTCTGGTTCAGGGCGTGGAAAATGCTGACACGCTGGAACAGGGGATGACCGGCATAGCGCGCCACATCAGCCATCTCATCGATGACCACAGGGTCAACGATGTAGGAGGGGATGCCCAGCTCGTCGCCGATCTCGCGGGCGATCAGGCCGCCCAGGTTGGAGGCGTGCTGACCCTGAATGCCGATGGTGCAGTCCGTGACCATGTTGTCGTTGACGGCGTAGGTGCCGCCGCGGATGGGACGCAGCAGACCGCCGCGGCCGCTGACGGCGGACAGGGTGCGGGCGTCGATGCCCTGCTCGCGCAGCGCGCGCATGACCAAGTCGCGGCGCCAATCCTTCTGGGCGGCGATGCTGTTGAACTGGGCAACTTCCTCCGCGCTGTGGCGCAGGGTCTTGTCGAAGAGCAGCTGCTCGTCCTCGTACACACCGATCTTGGTAGAGGTGGAGCCGGGATTGATCACGAGAATTCTGTAAGACATTGTGGGTTTCCTCCTAAGTTTATTTGTTCCGTTCAGCGCCGTGATCGACGCCGTGTAAATTGCCACAGAACATTATACAAAATCTTTTCGCTTCTGTAAATGGGTTTTCCCTAAAAAGTGGCGGCTTTTTACCTCTTAACGGGAGAATGCATTGACAAAGCGGCCGGTATGCCCTAAAATAATAAGATTAGTACCCGTATTTTGAGCCGTCCTTCCATTCGGGGCGGCGGAAAAGGAGATAAAGACCCATGGAGAAGAAGACGTTTTATATCACAACGCCCATTTACTATCCGTCGGACAAGCTGCACATCGGCCACACCTACTGCACCGTGGCCACCGACGCCATCGCCCGCTATAAGCGCTTGCAGGGCTATGACGTGATGTTCCTCACCGGCACCGACGAGCACGGCCAGAAGATCGAGACGAAGGCGGAGGAGGCCGGCATGACGCCGCAGGCCTTCGTGGACCGCATCGTGGAGGGCGAGCGGGGCGTGCTGGATCTGTGGAAGCTGATGAACATCTCCAACGACCGGTTCATCCGCACCACCGACGACTACCACTGCGCCGCCGTGCAGAAGATCTTCAAGAAGATGTACGACAACGGCGACATCTACAAGGGCGCCTATAAGGGCAAGTACTGCACCCCCTGCGAGTCCTTCTGGACGGAGAGCCAGCTGGTGGACGGCAAGTGTCCCGACTGCGGCCGCGAGGTCCACGACGCCGAGGAGGAGGCATACTTCTTCCGCCTGAGCAAGTACGCCGACCGTGTTCAGCACCTGCTGGAGGACACCGACTTTTTGCAGCCCCGCACCCGCGTCAACGAGATGGTGAACAACTTCATCAAGCCGGGTCTGGAGGATCTGTGCGTCAGCCGTACCAGCTTCAAGTGGGGCATCCCTGTGGACTTCGACCCCGGCCATGTGGTCTATGTGTGGGTGGACGCTCTGTTCAACTACTGCACGGCGCTGGGCTTCGACAACGACCGCTACAACGACTACGACAAGTATTGGCCCGCCGATTACCACATCGTGGGCAAGGAGATCGTCCGGTTCCACTCCATCATCTGGCCCGCCATGCTCATGAGCATGGGTATGCCCCTGCCCAAGCACGTCTACGGCCACGGCTGGCTGGTCATCGACGGCGGCAAGATGTCCAAATCCAAGGGCAACGTGGTGGATCCCTATGTACTGGCGGAGCTGTTCGGCGTGGACGCGCTGCGCTTCTTCCTGCTGCGCACCTTCCCCTTCGGCTCTGACGGCAACTTCTCCAACGAGCTGCTGATCTCCACCATCAACACCGACCTTGCCAACAAGCTGGGCAATCTGGTGAGCCGTACCACCGGCATGGTGGAAAAGTACTTCGGCGGCAAGCTGCCCGCCGACCGGGAGGATTCCCCGGAGGACTGCGACCTGAAAAAGACCGTGTGCGCCCTGCGCGACCGGTACGAGGCGGAGATGGAGAAGCTCCAGCTCCAGAACAGTCTGGACGAGATCTTCAAGGTCATCGACCGTGCCAACAAGTATATCGACGAGACGGCGCCGTGGACGCTGGGCAAGGACGAGAGCAAGCGCGTCCGTCTGGCCACGGTGCTGTACAACCTGCTGGAGACCATCCGCGTTTGCACCGCGCTGTTACAGCCGGTGATGCCGGAGAGCTGCGGCAAGATCTTCGCCAAGATCGGCGCAGATGACGCCGCCCGCACCTGGGACAATGCCAACGTGTGGGGCGTGCTGCCTGCCGAGGCACAGGTCAGCAAGGGCGAGAACCTGTTCCCCCGCGTGGACGTGGAGGCGACGCTGGAGAAGCTCAACGCCATGCAGGAGGCTCAGAAGAAGGCCGCCCTCCCCGCTGTGGAGGTGGAGCCCTTCGCCGCCGAGGATGTGGATTTCGACACCTTCCTGAAGTCCGACTTCCGCGCCGTGAAGATCAAGGGCTGCGAGGCGGTGAAGAAGTCCGACAAGCTGCTGAAGTTCACGCTGGACGACGGCAGCGGCACCGACCGTATTATCGTCTCCGGCATCCACCACTACTACGAGCCGGAGCAGCTCATCGGCAAGACTGCCGTGGCCATCGTGAACCTGCCGCCCCGTAAGATGATGGGCATCCCCTCCTGCGGTATGCTGCTCTCCGCCGTCCACAAGGAGAAGGGTGAGGAGAAGCTGCACCTGATGCTCATTGACGACAGCGTTCCCGCCGGCGCCAAGCTCTGCTGAGCCGCCTGCCTGCGGGGATAGACCTGGCACCGTCACGCGCAGCGCCGCTATAGGATGAAAAGGAGCATCCACCCTGTATGGGTGGATGCTCCTTTTTTTATAAGGTTGTTTGGCGGGGCAATGCCTTACAGGCCGCCGGCCTCGTAGGAGCCGAAGCCCTTGCCCAGCACCTCGTTGGCGTCATAGACGATGATGAAGGCGTCGGGGTCCACCTGCTGCACCCGCTTTTTCAGCTGGATGATCTGGTTTTTGCCGAAGGCGCAGAGGATCACCTTCCGCGCCTGATGGGTATAGCCGCCCTCGCCGCTGAGCAGGGTGATGCCCCGGTTCATGTCCAGCAGCGCGGCGGTCAGCTCCTCGTAGCGGTCGGACACGATGCACGCCACCTTGGAGCGCTTGCCGCCGTACACCACCCGATCCATGATGAGGGAGATCAGGTACAGGGACGCCACGGCATACAGGCCGCGGCTCAGGTCGTGGAACGCCAGCGTGTACAGCACCACGACCAGCCCGTCCAGCAGGCTGCACAGCGCACCGATGGACACGCGCTCCAGCCGCAGCCGCAGCAGCCGCGCCGCCAGATTGGTGCCGCCCACGGTGGCGGTCTGCCGCAGCATCAGGCCGCAGCCGGTACCCACCAGCACAGCGCCGTACACGCAGGCCAGCACCGGCTCGATGGGCGGGAACGTCACGAACTGATCCAGCAGGTCGATGAGCAGGGAACTGACCAGCATGGCATACAGCGAGGCCATCAGCCAGTCCCGTCCCACCTTCTTCCAGATCAGGAAGAACAGCGGCAGGTTCATCAGCAGTACCTGCACGCCCACGGGGAACTCCGGAATAAACAGTCCGATCACCTGCGCAAGGCCGGTGAAGCCGCCCATGCACATCTGGTTGGGGGCATAGAACCAGCAGAAGCCCAGCGCATACAGCGCGCACCCCAGTGTGATCTGGGCAAAGCGCAGCAGCGAGTGACGAAAAGTGTTCCCCATGCAGCAAACCTCCCCCAAAAAGCCGCCAAAACGGCAATCTATATCCGGAGGCCATCCTATCAGGCGGCGCGGGGTTTGTAAAATAGACATTTTTCCCATCCGACATGAATTGAATTCATGCCAAAAGCGGCAAAAAGCACAGGCATGGCCTGTGCTTTCCCGGTATGGTCAGCTGCGGGGCGGCGCTTCCTCCCCACAGAGCATTTCGGCGGCGCAGCGGCAGAAGGTCTCGGCGGCGGGGCTCAGACGGTGCTGGGGCAGCGTAGCCAGACAGATGGTGCGGGTGGGCCGCCCCGCCAGATAGCGCAGGCACACCCGGCGGTCGTCGTGGTCGGCCAGCAGCATCCGGGGCAGGATGGTCACGCCCCGAGCCTGTCCCACCAGCGAGAGGGCGGCGTAGTCGCTGCTGACGCTGGCGCCCTCCGTTACGGCACAGCCCGCCCGGCGCAGGATATCCCCCACGTCGTAGTCGACGCCCTCGGCGGGGACGATGACCCGCTGCTGCCGCAGCTGCTCCGGCGGCACCTCCTCCAGCGCGCACAGCTCGTGGCCGTGGGGCAGCACCAGCAGCAGCTCGTCCTCCACCAGCGGCGTCAGGCGGAAGGGCTGCTTGGTGGCGGCGGACAGAAAGCCCACATCCACCTTCTTTTTCAGGATCCACGTCTCCACGTCCTCGTAGCTGCCGTCCTGAAAGCGGATCTGCACGGCGGGGAAGCGCCGGGCCATATGCTCGATCAGCTCCGGCAGCCAGCGGATGGCCACGCTGCTGATGCAGCCCACCGAGACGGTGCCGGATACGCGGTCGCTCAGCTCCCCCGCCTTCTGTATCAGCCGCTCCTGCGCGGTCAGCATGGCGGCGGCGTAGGGCAGCAGCGCCCTGCCGTTCTCCGTCAGGCAGACGCCCATGTGCAGACGCTGCAAAAGCTGTGTGCCTAAGCTCTGCTCCAGCCGGCGCAGGGCGTGGCTGGCGGCGGACTGGGTGTAGCCCAGCTCCGCGGCGGCGCGGGTGATGTTGCCCAGCTCTGCGGCACGGGTGAATAGCTTCAGATCGTTGACGTCCATACATTGCTCCTATATCTGCGGGGCGCGGCGGGGAACCGCGCCGACTCTGCTGCATTCTTGCGGCGACCCGGCGGCTCTGCGCGGGTCAAATATTAGTATACACCGGGCTTGCGGCGGACAAAAGACGTGATTTTGTCCAAAAACCCTCTCCCCTGCCCGTCAATATCGACAAAGGCGCGGCGTCCCGGCGCCGCGGGGCGATAGGGGTTGACATTTATCGGGCAAATGTTATAGTGAGAGAACAACTGCATGGGCAGTGATTACGAATATTTGGAGGGTCACATACCATGGAAGCATTTGATATTCTCGTCATCGGCGGCGGCCCCGGCGGCTATTCTCTGGCCATTGCGGCGGCCCGCAAGGGTCTGAAGACGGCGCTCTTTGAAAAGGAGCATCTGGGCGGCACCTGCCTGAACATCGGCTGCATCCCCACCAAATATCTGGTGGATAAGGCCAGCACCATGCGGAAACTCCGCGGACTGGTGAAAAAGGGGATCCTCACGGAGACGGGCGGCCTCAACTACCCGCAGGTACAGCAGGGCAAGAGCGAGGTCAGCGCAAAGCTGGTCAACGGCGTCAGCTTCCTGCTGAAGAAGTGCGGTGTTACGGTCATCACCGGCGAGGCGATCTTGAAGCCTGACCGGGTGGTGGAGTGCGGCGGCGTGGCGTACACCGGCAAGAACGTGGTCATCGCCACGGGCAGCGTACCCATGATGATCCCCGTCCCCGGTCACGAGTACTGCATCGACTCCACCGGCGCACTGGCGCTGCCGGAGCTGCCCGCCAGCATGGTGGTCATGGGCGGCGGCGTCATCGGTCTGGAGCTGGCCTGCGCCTTCGCGGCCTTCGGCACCAAGATCACGGTGGTGGAGATGCTGCCGGAGCTGCTGCCCCGGGAGCAGAAGGAGGCGGTGCGCGTCCTGACGCGGGAGATGAAGAAGCTGGGCATCTCCATGAAGACCGGCGCTAAGATGCTGCGCGTCGAGAAGAGCGGCGAGCTGCTGCGTGCGGTCTACGAGCTCAAGGGCGCGGAGGAGGCCGTGGACTGTGAGCAGGTGCTGATGGCTGCCGGCCGCAAAACCAACCTCAGCGGCATCGACGCGGAGGCGCTGGGTCTTGCGCTGGATCAGAAGAAGTGCATCGTGGTGGACGACCATATGCGTACCAATCTGCCCGGCGTCTACGCCATCGGCGACGTGGTGGGCGGCTATCAGCTGGCTCACGCCGCCTATGCCGAGGGCGAGGCGGCGCTGGCGGACATTCTGGGCGAGGACAAGCCCTACGGCACCATGCCGGTCCCCGTCTGCACCTACACCCTGCCGGTGCTGGCGTCCGTGGGTCTGACCACCGAGGCTGCCGAGGCCGCCGGCTATGAGGCGGTGCTGGGCGCCTTCGACTACGGGGCCAACGGCATGGCGCTGGCGGAGGGCGCTGTGGGCCGCGTGTTCGTGGTGGCGGACAAGAACACCACCAAGACGCTGGGCGTCTCCATCGTGGGCGAGAACTCCGCCGAGATGATCGCCTTTGCCACCGCCGCCGTGGCGGAGGGCTGGACCACCGAGCAGTGGGAAAAGACCGTGGTGGCACACCCCTCCCTGTGCGAGATGGTGCGGGAGGCGGCGCTGACGGCCTTTGGGCGCTCCGTCCACACCGCGTGACCGCCGCCGCGCAGAAGCGGCACAAGACATATCGAGCAAAAAAGATGACGGCAAGAGCCGTCATCTTTTTTGCTGCATGGAGCTCCGCGCTTCAGGGGGAGAGAAGCGGCGGCGCGGCAGCGTTATTCGTCGTATTCCGCGTTGGACTCCATTTGCAGCGTATCGAAGCAGTCCCGTACCGCCTGATCCCGTTTGGCGCAGAAGCGGCTGTAGAGTGTGTGCGCCGACAGGAACAGAAGCCCGCTGCCGATGGCAAATTTTGCGAGGGGGTGTCCCCTGCGGTGCTTTCCGCCGCAGGTACGCGCAGTCGTTTTCATCGTACATACCTCCGTCAATTTCCGTGCTCCTCCGCCCACAGCTTGTCGGCCTCCGGCTTCCAGCAGTCGGCGTAGGCTTTGCATTTCTCACACAGATGCTCGGCGCTCTCGGGCACCTCCAGATCGGTGGAGTGCGCCCCGGACTCCGCCACCATCTGGGGCAGCAGCTCGGGGTTTTCCAGCATGGGGCAGGGACGCAGGTGGTTGCCGTTGAAGGGCTGTCCCTTCCGGTACAGCCGGAACAGCGGCTGCTGCAAACACTCCAAGAAGCTCTTTTCCCGGATATTCGCACCGGAATAGTGGATAAACACGCAGGGCTCCACGTCGCCCGCGGCGTTGATGTGGCAGTAGATGCGTCCGCCGGCTACGCAGCCGCCGGCGAACTCGCCGTCGGTAAAGAGACAGGCGTGGGTACCCAGCGCCTTGGCCTCCGTCAGCACACGATCCATTTCCTCGAAGGTCAGGCTCTGCTTGTGGCCGTACTCCGCTCCGCCGCGTGGGAGATCTTTTCGGTGATACTCATTGGTCCGCCGTCCTTTCTTTTATAAAGTCCATAGGTTGTTTTATGTGTTTTTTCCGGTAAAAATGAAACGCGATGCAGGAGGCCAGCATCTCCGCCAGATGGATGCCCGCCGCCGTCAGGAACTGAGGGGAGCGGATATCCGAGAGGCTCATGCCCATGATGGGGAACAGCACGCAGGTGGTCAGAAAGCCCAGCAGACACGCGGGCAGATAGTCCCTGTATCTTACGCCTACCGCGCCCATGTAGGCGCTGACCACATCGGCGGACAGGATGCCCAGCAGCCGGACGATCAGCACGAAGAAGAAGTCGCTGCCACCCCGCAGCTCCCGGAGCATGGCGGACTTCGGCCAGCGGCGGAGGATATACTGCACCGCCTGACTGCCCAGCTTCCGCCCCAGCCAGTAGGGGAGGCTGACCATCACCGCCGTTCCCGCGAGGTTCACCGCGATAGCCGCGGGGAGGGAAAACAGAACGCCGCTGGCGGCGTACAACAGGCCGCTGTACAGGAAGATGCTCAGGCTCTTGACGGCGAACAGCGCCAGCAGGAGCGCGGCGGCCAGCGCCGGGTGCCGGGGCGAGTAGGTGAGGATGCCCTCCAGCGTGAAATCCTCCCGGTGCAGCAGGCACAGTACGATGATGACGAGCCACACCGCGCCCAGCAGACATCGCGCCAGCCGCAGCTGCCGCCGCTTCGGCGATGCCTTACCAGACATGGGCGTGGGCGGCCTCCGCTTGGGAGGCGGACGGCACAACGCGGGTGAAAGCGGGGTGACGGCCCCTGTCCAGTGCGAACACGGCGGCGTATACCACGGCGCCTGCCGTCTCGATCATCATGTCGCCCATGGTGTCGATGAGGCCGATGTCGATATAGCCCTCCAGCACCACGCCGTTGACGATGACGCTGTCGATCTGGTCGATGCTGCCGATCACACCCACCGCGTCGCCCAGATCGTAGGAGTGGATGGCGGTGACGAGGGTATCCCGCTGCATATCCGTGCCGAACCAGCGATCCATGCCGTACTCGTAGAACTCCCACAGCGCGGAGACGGAGATGGAGAACAGCACCGCAAACAGGATACGCAGCCGCCGGTCGTCCTTATAGTCCTTGTTGAGCAGCACGGGGATGTAGGAGCCCAGCACGGCGAATACCACGCCGCCGCTGAAGTGCAGCAGCTTGTCCCAATGGGCGATGAGGTAGTACAGCTTGTAAATGCGCCCCGACATACCGCCCAGCAGATACAGCATACTGAACACCAGCAGCGCGTTGGATACCCGGTAGCCCCACGTCTCCAACACATACGGCACCAGCACGCCGATGCCCACCAGCAGACACACCAGCGCGTCGGACAGCGGGCCTATGCGCAGGGAGCGCATCATGGAGAACAGCACGAACAGCTCACAGGCTGCCCAGAACCAGACGCGCCAGCGCGCCTGCTCTGCGTGGATACATTGCTTCACGTTTTGCATAGTGTCACCTCCACACCGGTTTTTGGCTGGCGGCCGAGCCGTTACAGCCGGATCGTAAAATTGCCTGCCGCTGCTCGGTAGATCCTGCCGCCCTCCCGACCGGGACTTTGCGTGTACGGCTTTTGATACGATCACCTTAACGAGCTTTTTACACAAAAACCATGGATAAACGGGTCTCTCTGTCTAATTTTTGGCAGAATTCCGTATATGTACAAATTTGCGCAAAACCGTGTTCTCACGAAAAAAGAGGCACCCGAGGGGCGGTTTTTGCAGGTCTAAATAGTATGTAGCGGCGTTTTTGGCAGATCGGGGAAAGTGAATAAAAATTACGCACGCCGCCGTCCGGTGAACAATTTTTGTTCACCGCATTTTTTCTGTTTATTGAACAAAATGCGGTGGGGGTGTATGTTTTCGCCATCAAGCAGAAAACATAGAGCCATGAGCTTACAGGAGGTTTTACGATGTATTATTCCAGTGGTAACTATGAAGCCTTTGCCCGTCCCAAGAAGCCGGAGGGCGTGGACAACAAATCCGCCTATATCGTGGGCAGCGGTCTGGCGGCCCTCTCCGCCGCCTGCTATCTGGTGCGCGACGGCCAGATGCAGGGCGAGCACGTCCACATTCTGGAAAAGGGTGAGCTGCCCGGCGGCGCCTGCGACGGCTACAAGTTCGAGAATCTGGGCTATGTGATGCGCGGCGGCCGGGAGATGGACAACCACTTTGAAGTCATGTGGGATCTGTTCCGCTCCATCCCCTCCATTGAAACAGAGGGCGTCAGCGTGCTGGACGAGTATTACTGGCTCAACAAGGAGGATCCCAACTACTCCCTGTGCCGCGCCACCGAGAAGCGCGGACAGGACGCCCACACCGACGGCAAGTTCAGCATCTCCGACAAGGGCGCTATGGAGATCATGAAGCTGTTCTTCACCCCCAACGAGGAATTGCAGGACAAGAAGATCACCGATTTCTTCGATGACGAGGTGCTCAATTCCAACTTCTGGCTGTACTGGCGCACCATGTTCGCCTTCGAGAACTGGCACAGCGCGCTGGAGATGAAGCTCTATATCCAGCGGTATATCCACCATATCGGCGGCCTGCCCGACTTCACCGCCCTGCGCTTCACCAAGTACAACCAGTATGAGTCCATGATCCTGCCCATGGTGAAGTATCTGGAGAGCCACGGCGTGCAGTTCCACTACGGCGTGCAGGTGTGCAACGTGGAATTTGACTGCACTGACCCCGCCCGCAAGCTGGCCAAGCGCATCGACGTGCTGCGCGGCGGCGAGAAGGACGCCATCGACCTGACGGAGAACGATCTGGTGTTCATCACCAACGGCGGCTGCGTGGAGAACTCCTCCATGGGCAGCCAGAACAAGCCCGCCGCCTACAACACCGAGCTGCGGGAGGGCGGCGGCTGGGATATGTGGCGCAAGATCGCCGCGCAGGATCCCGACTTCGGCCATCCCGACAAGTTCTGCCACGATCCGGAGAAGACCAACTGGATGAGCGCCACCGTGGAGACACTGGATCAGCGCATCGTCCCCTATATCAAGAACATCTGCAAGCGCGATCCCTTCACCGGCCATGTGGTCACCGGCGGCATCGTCACCGTGAAGGACTCCTCCTGGCTGATGAGCTGGACCATCAACCGCCAGCCCCAGTTCCGTGACCAGCCCAAGGATCACTGTCTGGTGTGGGTCTACTCCCTGTTCACCGACAAGCCCGGCGACTTCGTGAAGAAGCCTATGCGGGACTGCACCGGTAAGGAGATCTGCATGGAGTGGCTGTACCACATCGGCGTGCCGGAGGAGCAGATCGAGGACATGGCGGCCAACAGCGCCAACACCGTGCCGGTGATGATGCCCTATATCGACGCGTTCTTCATGCCCCGCGCCTACGGCGACCGGCCCAAGGTCGTGCCGGACGGCAGCGTGAACTTCGCCTTCCTCGGTCAGTTTGCCGAGACGCCCCGCGACACCATCTTTACCACCGAGTATTCCATGCGTACCGGCATGGAGGCCGTGTACACCCTGCTGAACGTGGATCGCGGCGTGCCGGAGGTCTGGGGCAGCGTCTACGATGTCCGCGACCTGCTGAACGCCACCGTGAAGCTGCGGGACGGCAAGAAGGCCACCGACATGGATCTGAGCTTCGGCGAAAAGATGGTCCTGAAGAAGGCCCTCAGCAAGATCGGCGGTACCGATGTGGAAAAGCTGCTGAAGCAGTACGGCGTCATCTGATGCCGCGTCCCGCGATGGCAAAACAATAAAAGAGGCGCGCCGGTCAAACCGGCGCGCCCCTTTTCAGCGAAAAAATGTTTTGGCGCTTACTGCTGGGAGGCCAGCGCAATGGCCTGCTGGATGTGGTCGCAGAAGTTCTCCCGTCCCACCTTGTCCACGAAGCCGGCGCGCTCCATCACGTGCAGGGGCTGCTCGTTGACGTGGGAGAAGATGACCCGCACGCCCTTCTTGGCGCACTCGTCATACAGCGCCTCCAGCGCGTTGAGGGCGGTGACGTCCAGCGCATTGACCATGTGCATACGGATGACGAGGCAGCGGGTGAACTCCTTGACGGTGATCTCGCCGATGTGGTCGGCCATGCCGAAGAACAGCGGCCCGCGGATCTCGTAGACACGGACGTGCAGCGGTACCTCGGTGAGCTGATCCTCCGGCATATCCTTGTACTTCCAGCCGCGCACCTCCGTCTCGTCGCTCATGCGCTTCATGAACAGCAGCGCCGCCAGCAGCATACCCACCTCGATGGCCACCACCAGATCGAAGATGACCGTCAGCAAAAAGGTCAGCACCAGCACCAGAACATCGCTCTTGGGGGCGCACTTACACAGGCGCACAAAGGGACGCCACTGGCACATATTATACGCCACGCTGAACAGGATGGCGGCGATACAGGGCATGGGGATGAGGGCTGCGTAGGGCATCAGCACCACCAGCACCAGTACCAGCACGGCGGCGTGGATCATGCCCGCCACGGGGGTGCGGCCGCCGGACTTGATGTTGGCGGCGGTACGGGCGATAGCGCCGGTGGCGGGGATGCCGCCGAACAGCGCCGAGCCCACGTTGCCGATGCCCTGTGCGATCAGCTCCGTGTTGGAGTTGTGGTGGGAGGCCACCATGCCGTCGGCCACCACGCAGGACAAAAGACTCTCAATAGCGGCTAAGATGGCGATGGTGAAGGCGCTGGGCAGCATAGCCTGCACAGTGTCAAAGGAGAAGTCCGGCGGGGTGAAGGAGGGCAGCCTGTTGGAGATGGTGTAGAGGTTGCCGATGGTGTTCACCGGCAGGTGCAGAAGCTTCACCATGGCGATGCCCACCAGCACGGCGATGAGGCTGCCGGGGATGAGCTTATTGATGCGGGGCCAGATGAGGAGAACGGCCAGACACACCGCGCCCACCAGCGCCGCCCAGAGGTTGACGGTATCCAGACTGCGGAAGAAGCAGGCGGCCTTTTCCATGGTCTCGATGGGCTTTTCCGGGTAGCTCACGCCGAAAAAGTCCTTCCACTGTCCGATGAAGATGGTCACGGCGATACCGGCGGTAAAGCCGGTGGTGATGGTGTAGGGGATGAAGCGGATCAGGCTGCCCAGCTTCAAAACGCCCATCAGGATCAGGATGATGCCCGCCATGACGGTGGCAAGGGCCAGCCCGCCCATGCCGTGCTCCGCCACGATACCCGCCACAATGGTGGCAAAGGCGGCGGTGGGGCCCGCGATCTGCACCCGGCTGCCGCCGAAGAAGGAAATCAGGAAGCCCGCGATAATGGCGGTGTAGATGCCCTGCTCCGGGCCGACGCCGCTGGCCAGCGCCAGCGCGATAGAAAGGGGCAGTGCGATGATGGCCACGATGACGCCCGATACCGCGTCCTTGGCGAACTGCTTGCCGGAATAGGACTTCAAGCAGTCAAACAGCGCGGGGGCGAATACTTTCTTGTGCATAAGGTACCTCTCTCGTCCTTTTTTGCCGCGACGCGGCCTTACCATCATAGCGCTTTACCACCGCCGCTGCAACTCGAAAAACGGCGAAAAAGCCAATTTTCAGGCGATTTCTTTGTGGGAATGTTACAAAGAGCGCTCGCCGGCACAGCCGGTGAACGCTCTTTTCGGTCAAACAGTGGATAAACGCCGGGAAAACAGGCCATTTACCGGGCGTCCGCCGGATAGTTGCGGAGCAATGCCTTGTAGAAATCCACCGCCAGATGGGGCTTATCCACGCTGATATTCTCGTTTTCCCCATGCACCGATGCGTATTGCTGCTTGTCGATGTCGATGGGGGCGAACCGGATCACCGTGTCGGAGAGATCGGTGAACTGCCGTGCGTCCGCCGCGTTGAGCTTGGGGATCAGCTTGATGAGCAGCCGCTCGAACATCCCAAGGTGGGAGAACACAAAGCCCATGGGGAACTTCATGTGGGGCGCCATGGCCTCGAACATCCCACGTACCTCCGGGTGGAGCCGCCGGATATACAGCTTCTTCTCGTCCGCCTCCGCGATAAAGGCCGCCATACGCATGACGGGGGTCTTGTGTCCCCCCCCTCCAGTCCCGCGTGACCCGGCAGGTTTTTGGCGATGAGCCGCGCCGTGCATCTCCCCTTTTCGTGGACGGCCATCATGGCGCCGGGCAGCACGTTCAGCACCGCGAAGGGGAAGGACACGAACAGGGCGAACACGCAGGCCAGCACCAGCCGGTTCCCCGGCAGCATATCGATGAAGCAGATCACGATCTCCGCGGCGGAAAATACGGTGCAGCCCAGAATGATGGGCAGCTTCTTACCTCGCTTCTTGGCGAATTTGTTTACCAGCGGGTACATCAGCAGCGACCCGGCGATGGAGATGACCAAGATCAGCACGGAGTACGTCTCCGCAAGACCCATCAGCGAGGTCACATAGTACATGATGCACGCCTGAAAGAACGCCATGCCCGCGCCCTTGAACGCGCTGACGATCAGCGGGCTGACATAGCCGAGGGCGCTGCCGGTCACAAAGAAGAACGAGCTGATGGTGTAGGCGTTCACCCGCACCGGCCGTCCTTATGCCGGCTCTTGTCGGAGCCGGCGGCGATCAGCGGGTCTGTCACCGCGTCGATGATGTGTCCCACTGCCTTGATCATGCCGATGATGGTCAGCACGCCCAGCACCAGCCGTCCCTGCGGGATGAGGTCGGGGATGCCCGACGCCTTGGAGGGCTGGTAGAAATAGATAAGATAGTTATTCAGCATGGTCGTAAAAAGGCCCACCGCAAATTGCGGAAGGCGCAGTCTTACGATGAGGGAGGTGTCGACTTTTCTCATTTCTCCCCCTGCTTGCTGTCTTTGATGTAGCGCAGCGCGCAGATGTCGTCGCCCTTGGCGATGGCCTTGGGCAGCTCCAGCCGTGCGTCGAAGCACTTGCCGATGCCGTGGTCGCCGCACATGGCGATGTCGCAGAGCCGGGCGATCTCCTCATCGGTGCAGCCGGCCTTCTGCCACGCCTTGACCAGCGGGCAGTAGTGGAAATCCAGATACAGGGTGTCGTCGGTGTTCTTCACCAGATCCATCTCAAAGACCCAGCGGGCCGCCTTGGTGAACAGCGTCTTGCGCAGACCCTTCAGGCTCTTGGTACCGCCCTTTTTCACAAGGTCGTTACCCTGCGAGATGCCGCAGCGGGAGATGGCTGCCGAGGCAAAATCCCTGGGGTCGAGGCCGCGCTTCTCCGCCTCGTCCACCAGCAGATACAGCCAGAAGGCACGGTGCTCCAGCAGCTCGCGAATCTTGACCACGAAGGCGTTTTTGATCTTGGGCTCATTGATGATTCTTGACATGATTTTCTTTCCTCTCGTTGTTTCTGTCGTTCTTTTCGGAAAGCGGCATACCATTTGTTTTGCCGCTTTTACACACGAGGACGATTATACCATACTTCCGCGGTTTTGTATCTACCTATTTTGACAGGTGTTTTATGGAAGGTACGCCGCTGTGCGGACTGCCTCGCACGAAAAAAACACCGCCAAGGGCGGTGTTTTTTCGTGAAGGAATAAGCGCAGATGAAATTGATGCGCCTTGTTGCTGTCAGGTGGGGCTGCGCATGGGGAAAGGATTTTACCGCTGCACGCGGCCGGAGCCGTCGCCGCCGCAGAGCTTTTCCACCTCCGCCACGGTGACACGGTTGAAGTCGCCCGCAACGGAGTGCTTCAGCGCCGAGGCCGCCACGGCAAACTCAATGGCGTCCTCTTCGTTGGAGATGCACACATCCACGTAGCGGCACAGCTCTGTCATGGCGGTGCGCGCCTGCTCGCGAGTCCACAGCTTGCCGCGGTAGTTCAGGTCGCAGGAGATCTTAACACCCCGCTTTTTGGCGGCGATGCAGGCCTCCTTGCAGATCTCCACCAGATTCGGTCCCAGAGCCGGGGGTGATGCCGGTAAAGTGGAACCAGTCTGCGCCCTCGAAAATGGTGTCCCAGTCGAAATCCGTGGGCTGTGCCTCCTGAATGGGGGAGTGGGCGCGGTCATAGATGCACACGCTGCCGCGCTGGGAGGCACCCTTTTCCAGATAGTAAATGCCGACGCGGTCGCCGCCGCGCACGATGGAGCCGGTATCCACACCTAAGCCCCGCAGGGCGTTGACCGCACCCTGTCCGATGGCGTGAGCCGGCAGCTTGGTCACGAACGCCGCATCCATGCCGTAGTTGGCAAGAGACACGGCCACATTGGCCTCGCCGCCGCCGAAGGTCGCCTGCAGCTGATCGTTCTGGAAAAAGCGGTAGTACCCGTTAGGGGCCAGCCGCAGCATGATCTCACCAAATGTAACGATACGCTTGCTCATAGTCAGATCCTCCTCACTTCCGCAGCAGATGAATGGCAAATCCGCCAAAATCACCGTCGATGTAGATGGCTGTCGTGTTGCCCTTGGCATCCGTTTTACGAGTCTCGGGCAGACACCGGATACCGGATAGGCTCAGGTGATACACCGCTCTGTCCACGTTGCAGGTGGCAATGGCGATGTGACCCTTTTCGCCGCGCTCCGGCGTCTTGGCGCATTCCACGGCGTGGAGCGCCTGCACCGAGGAGTTCCCCTCCCGGTAGGTGAAGCCGAATATGGCGCACAGCGTCTGTGCCAGCTGTGCCGCCTCCTCGTTCTGGCAGTTGATGCCAATGTGGTCCAGCGAGAAGTCCAGCATCGTGTGGACGGCCTGACGGCTCAAGCGGGTGACCTCGTCCCAGTCCTCCCGCTGCAAAAGCTCGCCCTTGACCATCCAGGTGCCGCCGCAGGCGACGATCTGGTCGAAACTGAGATAGTCCGTCAGATTCTTGGCGTTCACGCCGCCGGTGGGCATCCATTTCAGCGTTTTGTAGGGGCCTGCCAGCGCCTTGAGCTTGGCAACGCCGCCGTTCTGCTCCGCCGGGAAGAATTTCACCACATCCAGACCCAGTGCCATGGCCTGCTCCATCTCGCCGGGCGTGGCCGTGCCGGGGATCATCAGCGCACCCTTGGACAGCCCGTAGGTCACGGTGTCCGGGTTGAAGCCGGGGCTGACGATAAACTGCGCGCCTGCCGCCAGTGCGCGATCCACCTGCTCGCGGGTCAAAACCGTTCCGGCGCCCACCAGCATTTCCGGCACCTCACGGCTGATCGTGCGGATAGCCTCCTCACCGGCGGCGGTGCGGAACGTGACCTCTGCTACCGGCAGACCGCCGGCCACCAGCATCTTGGCGAGAGGGACGGCCTTTTTTGCATCATCAATGGCGACCACCGGCACGATGCCGATGTCGGAGATCTTTTTCAAAACAGGATGCATATCCATATCATCCTCTTTACTGTACTGTGTAGTATCCGCAGGATGCTGGCTTCAGGGCTGCTTGCGGTCCTTGCCCAGAGCCTCCCACAGACAGGAGAGGTACACCGCGCCCAAGGCACGGTCGTACAGACCGTGGCCGGCCCGGCCCTGCTCATCCCAGATCATGCGCCCGTGGTCGGGACGGATATATCCGTCAAAGCCCACCTCGTAAAACGCCTTCATGATCTCGTACAGATCCAGACTGCCGTCTGCGGAGAAATGCGCCGCCTCCTCAAACTGTCCGGGTCCGGTGAACTTGATGTTGCGCACATGGGCGAAGTGGATGCGGCCCTGTGCGCCGAACTCCCGTACCATAGCGGGGATATCATTGCGGGGATCGGAACCCATGGAGCCGGAGCACATGGTCAGGCCATTGCAGGGGCTGTCCACCAGAGAGAGGATCCGCCGCACGTTTTCTGCATTGTTGCAGATCCGAGGCAGACCGAAGATACCGCGCTTCGTGCAACCATGAATATTTACTTTATTGTCGTGCTTTCGGCTACCTTCAACAGGGTATCACGATTCATATTTTTTCCTATAGCTGAAAACAACCATGCACTTTTTTCGCTGTATTGCCATCTGACTTGGATGATATTGTTTTTTTCGATCAGCAGCGCATTTCCTCCATGAAGCTGCACGGAAAGCGCCTGCGTATCTTCTGTATCAACACTAACACCACCAGCGGTCAAATCATTCCCAAAAATACTGATAGAAGCGCCTGTCTCATCATTTTTATAATTCGCCCAGACAGTCGATTGATTTTCGCCCGCATCTATCAGCGCAAACCCCTCTGGCAGCCAGCCAACAGAGAACTGCGGCACAGTATGCGCCTGATGGGCTGGATCGATCTGTTCTGGTGGCAGCCGGATCTCTGTCCGATCATCGAACGTCTCTATGATGAAATTCAACGTTCTTACGCGGAAATCCTCTGATGCCGCAAAAACTGTCGTAAATGTCAGCATTCCCACCAGCGCTATGATGGCCACCTTGGGCGCCGCCTTGGAAAGCGCACGGCCAAATCGCCGCACATCCTTCTGGGCTGTTTTTCGCGCAATAGTTCTCAGACATCGCCGGTGTACTTCTTCGGGAATGACCATCTCGCCGCTGTCACAGAGCCGTTGATTTTCTTCCAGTGCCTTTCTTCCTTCTGCTTCGGCCACTTCATTCATGAGCAGTGCAAACAGCGCGTCTTCGTACCGCTCCATGAGCATTTCTCGTCTTGTCATATCCACTCGACCTCCTTATCTAACATGATCTTCAGCGCATTCCTGCGAGCCCGCGTCAGCTTCATACGAACACTGTTAGACTTGCACCCTGCCAACTCTGCCAACTCACCGTCCGACAGCCCCAGCAGATATTTCCCTTCCAACAGCATCCGGTCATCTTCGGGTATGTTCAACCATGTTGCCGCGAGCTTCTGTTGACGTTCCCGTAAGATCAGCAGATCATCCAGTGATAACTGCGGATCGATCGTTTCGGACTCATCGTCAATATCTGTTTCTGCAAGCTTTATTCTGCCCGCTTTGCGCAGATGATTGATGGCGGTGTTTCTGACAGTAGAGACAATGTACGCAACTAGCGTGCAACGCTCTAACTGCCGCAGCACGGAAGTTTTTCTGATAAGTCGCTCCAAACTGTCCTGCACGATCTCCTCTGCATCGTGATGCGAGGAAGTAAATTTCCATGCTGTGCTGAAAAGCAGCTTTTCATATTCCAAATAGAGCTGCACGATAAAATTTCGATCCTGCGGATCATCCAGCGTAGATATAATAACTGGCAGCATATGACCATCTCTCTTTCTTCTCGTTTAATAATAAACGCTTGTTGCGCAAGAATGCAACAACTTAGTCCACGAGAAGAATATCTCCAAGAAGGGTTTCAGAATTGAGCGTGTAAGAATCATCTCCAGCCTGTCAAAAAAGGTGATACGCGAGCAAGAAGGCGAGGATGTCTATCCTCGCCTTCTTGTGTTATGTATTGTCGCGGATCGCGCTTTCCTGCGCGGTCTCACAAACGCCCTGCGGGCTGTGCCCGTTGGCCTCTATAGGTTTGCTGCTTGCGTGCAGCATCCATGTGGCCGTAAATACGAGGGCGAAGATCAAGGGACAGAAAAGGGAGAGGCAATCCAATAGTCTCCACCTCTACCGGTCTTTATAGGCGTAACAAGTCGGTATTCTCCTCCGGGAATGGACTTTTCTCCGCTACGCCAAAAGGCGTTAAAATACTCCGTGCCGCCGGGTTCCAGCTTTAGCGCAACCTGGCTCTCCCCCGAATTGTCTGCCTTGACATTATACCAGTCGCCGTTTTTCTGATATTGAAGCGCAAAGCGGTTTGTGCAGAAGGCGGACTCGGAACCGTTGTTTACGATACGATAGACGCCTCGGGTTTTATCAACCTGATCAAAGCTTATCGACACAGGGGCATCGGCACGGATGTCGTAGGTGTTGGGGTCATTGGTAACAAGCCAAGGACGGTCGGCGAGAAGATAGACCATTACGGCGGCGACCACGGCGGCCAGAGGGAGTATGATAGCGAGGCGCTTTTTCATGTTTGCTCTCCTTTATAACATCATCTTATGGTTATCGTTCCGGCGGCCAAAGCCGTTGCCTCCTTAGCCTTCTCCAGTATTTGGGTGGAGGTATATCGAGCCTAATGAGCCCACCCTGTACTTTTCAAAAACAGATGTTGCCCAATCGTCCGTATCAAGCCATTTACGCAGCATCTCGTCTGTTTTCTGACTGAGATTTTCGCCGTTTTCGCGAAAAGCGAAATTGTAGTATACATCGTTGAGACAAAATACATAGGCGCCAAGATCCGTCGCAAGCGTTGTAATACTGCCGTCCGCATACTCAAAGTGCAGTGTGGCATCCGGATTAAAGGTCTTCGGCGTATAGGGAATGACCATTGCGCTGGCGAATTGCTCTCCTATTTCCAAAAGACAGGCTGTGTCATCCACAGAATAGAGATATGAATCATAAAATTGAATTTCGATCTTCACCAGCTCGTCTGCTGGCTTTAGCTCTTTATTGAAGACGACATCCGGCGCATCGAACTTACCCAATGCGCGCTTGGGCTCCTCTGCCGCCACGTTCGCGTTGCTTTCGTCCTGAACCACATCTTCTGCCGCCCCTTGAGCCGCACATCCGATCAAAAGGAGCAGTGCAGCAAATACCGGCAGTATTCGCAGCTTTTTAATGACAAACACCTCCGTCTCAGAAAACTGATCGTACACCTATTGCCAGCTGACCGCTCTCTGCATAAATGCCTTCTGTTATGCACACAGAATTCACACAGCATCTGATAAAATTGTCAAGTAGTACGGGTGCAAAACAGTCCTGGCAGCACCAATTACAACCTGACGATGCTAAGCATTTCTCATTCTACATCAAAAGACAATTTGCCCGTTAAAAATGCAACATAAAATTCCCTCGACTTACAAAAAATCGTATGCGTCCTTTTCTCCCTGGTCCAGCAAATGATGCAGCATCTCTTGACAACTGCGCCGTCTCTGCTGAACTGCATTGAGCCTGGATGCGCTTCTTTTGTTGGGTTAGTAATGAGGACGAGCGTTCCAGATAGCCATGCCGCTCCGGTTTTTCCACCGTCCACTTAATGACCCCGCGAAGATCGATACAGATTTACCGCGATGGCTTTGATGCAAGGGGCACGTCTTTCTGCCACTTTTGCGTGTGCTCAACCTACCGTTCATTCATAGGGGAAGTCCGGTTGGTACAGACCAAAAGTAACAGCCGCGCTTGCAGGATTGACAGCCGCATGAAAGTATTTTAATATGTTTTTCAATGTGTAACACCTGCTGTTGATAGCATGACCAACATGCTTTTTGAAAACAGAAAACGGAGGCAGTGCTTTGTTGATTTACTTATCCGCTCTGGAAACAGACAATGAAAGGCGTGAATTTATGGTACTCTATAGCGAGTACCACGAGGTTATGCTACGCGTCGCAAAAAAATATTTCCCATCTGATCAGATGATGCTTGAGGACGCGGTACAGAACGCTTGGATGAAGGTCATAAAAAATTTTCAAAGGATACTTGATGTCCCGTGTAAGAAAAGAGGTGCCTACTGCGTTATTATTGTTAGAAACGAATGCATTTCCCTTCTACGAAAAGCGAAAAACGACCTTTCCTTTGATGATTTAGAGCCGATTTGGGCGGAAGATCAGGCCGAGGGACACGCCGATGCAATTATTGAGGTGATCCATCGTTTGCCAGAGACATATCGTACCGTTTTAGAAATGCGATTTGTAGAAGAATGCAGTACGCGGGAGATTGCTCAAAAGCTGAACATTCCGGAGGCCACCGTCAACACCCGCGTTTTTCGTGGGCGTAGCCTTTTGCTTGAGCGCCTGAGAGAGGAGGAGTTGATTTGACAGAACACAAAGAGAATGAACTGCTTCGCGATATCCTTCTGGATGCCGCCGCAGAAGAATTTGCCGAAGAATTTGCCGGAACAGCACATGTGGAAACGTCGCCCAAGTTTCAGAAATCCATGCATTCTTTATTGGCCAACCCCAACGGTTGGGCCAAGCGCAGACAGCGGCCGCTCTGGAAAAGGGTTGCCAGAACAGCGGCAGTACTTTTGCTGGCATGCATTTTAAGCCTTGGTGTGCTGATGATGGTCAGCCCTAAGGTCTATGCAACGGTTGCAAATTGGATCGCCGTGCGGTATGAAAACGCTATGTCCTATCATTTCGGCGGTAAGCCAAAAGAAACTCAAACGCGGAGGTATGAGATCACATATTTCCCGGACGGATACGAAACAAGTGGTCAATTCCTGATACAGCCGGACAAATTTTCCAACGCAACTGCGATTACGTACAGCGGGCCAAATCACCACGAGCTTTACTTTGAATATTTCCCAATGGAGAGCAGCACCGCAAAGATGTGTTACACAGAGGATATGGCCGTAACAGATATTGTGGTCAATGGGCAACCGGGACAACTGTATATTTCGCAGGATGAGTCCGAGAGCAGCGCGGTTGTCTGGATGAACGAGCGCGATAATATGTGCTTTATGATAGACGCGTTTTTGGACGGAGACGAATTGTTACATATTGCCGAAAGCGTGGTCGAAATTTTGTCGTAATTGTAAAATTTTCAGAATCAGAAAGAAAGCACCTCCTTCATGCGTTATATAGTTGAGGTTCTCAGTACCTCACTATTCGCAGGAAGGAGGTGTTTTTTATAAAGCGATTAGGTTGTGGGCTGTTAGTTGTACTACTGATCGTATCTCTTTCTGTGCCAGCGTATGCGGATGCGCGTCTTGCTAGCCAGATTTACGAGAGTGGCTACCGTTATGCGGCATATGATTTTAAAACACGGAATTCCACGTCTGGCACCCTGAATTACATCTGGAGTCCTGACAGCAACGGCACATACACAAGTGCAACGTAAGCTTGTCCCGCTGTGAACGATATCCAAACGACACGGGGGTCACCATTTGGTGATCCCCCGCCACAGGAGATTACCATGAAACGATTTTTGCAGTTAACCTTCACCATTGCCTTTGTCCTTTGCGCCATGTTGTCACTGTCCGGATGCTCCTCTTTGCAGAAGATTTTGCCGGATAACATGGGGACGAGGCATTATTGGGGGGATGACGATCCTTGGGGAGAAGAGACCATCCTATCCAAAACGGCAGATTCCGTCTCTTTCTGGCGGCGATTCGGCTTGAAATCCGGGAAGTTCGTTTTTACCTTAGCCAATCCCCGCCTGATCTCCCATATGAGCGACCTTCCGGACGAGCCAGTAAAGAACGCCGGTTTTACAGAGGCGACCGGCTTTACTTTTGCCCTGCCGCCCGACGATCCTGAGCGCACGGACCACAATACCCATAAAAACATCTACTATCCCGATTTTGTGCGGGAGGACGGTTCCTTTCTTGACGGCGCATACCTGCTCCTGCTGGACATCACGGTGGAAAGCCAGGATGCCGTTAATTTTACAACGATGGACAAGGATGAGGGCGGGCTTCCCATGGGGCTTTATTCAGACCCCTATGTCTTCCGCACCGAGTCCATTGTCAATGCCGGAGTTGCTGGCGATGAACAGGAAGACCCGGTGCCGTGCACTTTTCTCTTCTATTACAGCGGCTTTGGAAGCTGTTCTGAGAATGACCTGGCCTTCCGCGTGGAGCCCGGCGAGAGCATTACCTTCACGATAGGCTTTCCCATCAGCGACATTCGACATGGGGGGATCTTTGATCTAAATAAAATCTCCCTGTACAGCCAGAATAGTGCGGAAAGTAGGCTCTGCCGGGTGGAGATCGCGGATGACGGCAGCGTGTCATTTGAATGAACCTGCATTTCGGCACATTTGCAAATCTATATCCATAACGGGAGATGATACTATTGTGGAGCTCGATAAAAGTTGAATTATATAAGGCTGTTCATAACCGCTGGCTATGGATAGCTGTCCTGATCGGGTCAGCTATTGCCTCCATCAACGTGTTGGAAAACATCCAGCGTATGTATACTTATGGCTATGCGGCCAGCGGTATCGGCGGCAATTATTGTGGGCTGTCTCTATTTATCCACTGGATTGCTGTTGGGGGAACCAGTATGGGCTTTCGCATCCTTTACTTCGTGTGGCCAATTCTGGTGTCCATGCCCTTTGGGTGGTCATACTGTCAAGAACGAAGATCTGGCATTTATTATCAGATCGTCCTCAGACGCAATCACATGATATACTTTGTTTCGAAGTATATCGCAGTCTTTGTCAGCGGCGGAATTGCGCTGGCATTGCCTGTTTTCTTGAATCTGATGGTTAACGCTTTGATTTGCCCCGCACTTATCCCCAATGTCAACGACTTTCTGGCGATGGTATTCGACGGCAATTTTCTTTCGCAAATTTACTATACAAATCCGTGGCTTTATTCCCTGATATGGTGTGGCATGGAATTCCTTTGGGGCGGCACCGCAGCCTGCCTTTGCTTTGTTGTGGGTGCCAAGCCGCGGCTACAGGTTATCGTGATCCTGACGCCATTTGTCATACTGGTCACCTTGGATGTGCTCTGTGCCGTTCTATTAAATTACGGACATTGCCATCTTGCGCTGTCACCATTGAATCTTGCGGCAGGCATTTCCGCCAATCAGAACCCGGAGTGGCTGATGTTTCTTGAAATCGGTGTTCTGATTGCAATTTCTTTCCTGATTGGGCGTTGGCAGGTGATAAAACATGAACTGGTTTAATGTGCTCTGGCATGATCTGCGCAATGGACTTCTTCGTTGGCGCCAGCTGCTGATCCCTATCATCTTCCTGATACCATGTTTTTTGGGCAACCGCGAATTTAGTGCCGCCGGGATTTCGGCTTCTTGGGGCGATTATCTGCTTTACTGCTTCAAAGGACAACTGCCAATTTCAGCAAACACCGCACTTCAAGATATCTCTTTACCAACATTGTGGATACTCGTTGTTGGAAGCTGCCTCTATCTAAACTTAGACTACCTGCCTAAAGACATGACATCGTTCGGCTTGCAGATTATTTACCGCTGCAGAAATAAAGCCGGCTGGTTTCTCTCAAAGTGTCTATGGAATGCAATGAGCTGTCTGCTCTATCTTGCGTTGGCCTGTCTTACAACATTTCTCTTCTCATGGTTTGCCGGCGCATCATCCACCATGGCAGCTTCTTCCCAGTCCTGTGCTTATATTTTTCAATCCGCTATATTCGATCCGATATCATTATCCATAAGGCAAACCAGCATGGTTGCAGTCCTGCTTCCATTCCTGACTATTTTTGCATTAAGTATGCTGGAAATGCTTCTTTGCATGATTACGAAGCCAATTCTCGCCTTTTTATCATGCATGCTTCTATTAGCTTTTGCCGCGTTTGGATCATCTCGATGGTTTCTTGGTGTCGGTGCCATGTCAATACGAAGCTCTTATGTAACGGCAGGCGGTGCTTCTCCTCTATTCTCAGCATGCTTTGCTATTGGAATGATCATAGCATATATTCTGATTGGGGTAGCAGCATTCAGGAAAGCCGATATACTGAGCATAGAAGAATAGGAGACCATATGGAAATCATTATCGACCATGCCACAAAAATTATCCGAAGGGCTACCATATTAGGCGATATATCTTATCGCTTTACCAGCGGCCATGTATATGGCCTGCAAGGGCCTAATGGCTGTGGTAAAACTATGCTGATGCGCCTTATCAGTGGACTCATCCGCCCCACAAGCGGCGCCGTATACATAGACGGCACTGAGTTGGGTAAGGAGGTTGATTTTCCCAGTTCACTTGGCCTTCTTATTGAAAACCCCTCCTTTCTCCCAAACTATACCGGTCTTGATAATCTCCGGCTTCTGGCCCGCCTCAGAGATCGCGTTACTATACAGCAAATCAGTCAGACAATTGAAGATGTTGGCTTATTGCCATCCGATCGCCGGAAATATAGAAAGTATTCCCTTGGCATGAAACAGCGCTTGGGGATTGCTGCGGCCATTATGGAGCAGCCTGACTTGATTATTTTAGATGAACCAACCAATGCACTGGATGACACAGGCGTCGCGCAGATTTGTGCCCTCATCCGCCGCGAAAGAGAGCGTGGTGCTCTCATCGTACTTACATGCCACGATTCCAGCATTCTGACATCACTTTCAGATGAGATACTTACTATCTCAAACGGCTGTATCGAAAGGACGTCTGTAACATGAAAAAGCGAAGTATTATCGTTGGCATCCTTATCGTTCTGCTATGCGCTGCTTGGGCATGGCGATACACAACGCTGAATCATGTATATAAAAATCTCTGTGCCCAAAAGGAGCTGCATGAAATAGGTGACGTTGTTCCGTTTGGTCAGGATTATATTGGCGGCGCCTGTATTGATGGATACTCCTTACGAGTGGATCAGTTTGATATCGTAGACTTTGGTGAATACATCAGCAGCAGTGATCTTGTTGATGTCGATGATTATCCATCACACCCCGAAAAATTGGCGTTAACCTACATAACGTTGTTTAATGGCAGCAGCGATGCGGAGGGCGTTATGCTGACAGACCTCGCGCTCCACGGAGTCGACAATTACGTCGGTTTGGACTGGGAACTCCTCACCAAATTAAATCCGGTTTTACAAGGAAATTTCGGCATCCATCTTTCGCCCCATACGGAATACCAACTTGTTCTTCCCTTTGATCTGCAAAAAGCCTTCTTTGGAAGTGACACATGGCGGCATCTGGACAAATACTCCATGTATTTGCACATGACCTCGTTTCCCATGGAAAAAGACATCAAGGTTCAGTGATCTATCGTATGTTTCGTGGTTAATCTGTAGGTTTTCTACTCATTACGCCGCAATCGAGTCTCATACCTTTTTAGGTTCTGTTTTATGGGAATACTTGTCTCATTCTTCCTTCTGTCTTAGTACCTCCGATAGAGTGAGTCCTTCTGGGTACGCCATGGTGACGCTACCCTCGTGACAACTTGAGAGCGCACCTCCCCCTTGGTGGGAGGTGCGCTCTTTCTCTGCTCATTTGACGCGATACAGGTTGCTGGTCAGGCTGCCGTTGGGACGGCGGCGATGGGTGCGCTCCAGGAAACCGTGACGTTCCAAATCTGTCAACGCCCGCTGCACGGTACGGCGGGACAGCTTCAGATCCTCCGCGATCCTGCGGACGCTGGGCCAGCAGGTATTCCCTGCGTCAGACCGATCCTTGAGGTACATATAGACTGTCCTTGCCCGATGGGGCAGCTCCATGTCGGCGTAGATGCTTCCAAAGTAGCTCATGGCCTTGTGTCCTCACTGTAGAGCCCCATGGCCGAGCGAGGTGTTCTCCTCTGTGTGGCCGATGCCTGCTGCGCCTGTATGGGCCGGTCACTGCTGCTATATCTTTTGCTGATACTGAGGAACAATTCCTGACGGCTGGCGTAGGCCACAGGCCGCGCCGCGTGTTCCGGTGTGGCATAGGTCGCATCGAAGGTAATGCCCCAATCGAGAAACAGCCGCAGCTTCGTCTGCATGGGATGTGTTCCCGTTTTTATCACCACAAAGCTGCCCTTGGGAATGGATTTCAACTCGTCCGGCGTCATCAGCGGACGCTCTATCATCTGCAGGCTCTGGCTGGGATCGTTCTTCCCCTTACTGACAGAGCCGCTGAGTACCGTGCGGCTGCCCAGCGATTTGGAAAGCTGCTCCGCCGTCTGACTGTTGGGCGCAAAGCCGCCGAAGATGGTATCCTGACAGTTGTCAGTCAATATTTCTGCGCCTTCTCTGCCGTAAGTCTTCTCCAACTGCGCCAGCGATTGGATGATGGGTACCAGTGTGATACCTCGGGAACGTCCCGCACTGAACAATGCCTCCACATCAAAGGCAGGCATTGTGCCAAACTCATCACAATAGAACACCACGCGGCCGGGCAGACGCCCGCCGTTCTCGTCCGCCACGGCGAACAGCTCCCGCGCCAGCGTCTGTATCATCAAGCCTGCCATGAAGTTCTTGGTGGTGTCCTCCTCCGGCAGGATTAAGAATACGGTGGATTTCTCCGCCGCGAATTGCTCTGCATTGATGGCACTGTCGAAGCACAGCACCTGCTCCAGCTCGCTGTCGAGGAAGGCGTTGAGCCGGGACAGCACCGTGGACATGACGGAGGCCATGGCCTGTTCAGAGGCATCCAGCGCTGCACCGGCAAACCATCGGGCCTTGTGTACGTCCGGCAGTCTGTCCATCAGAAGTGCAAACCAGTTTTTGCCGCGAACGCCGGAGGGTGCTAATAGTTCCTGTACCAGCTTGAATACGGACACGATGTGTTGGCGTTCTGTGGGGCATTTGCTGTCCGGCGGCAGGAATTCCGCCAGCAGGAGCACTACGGAGGTCAGCAAGCCCTCCGCCGCATCGTAGAAATAGGCGTTCTGCCCGTAGTCAGTGTCGCCGTTCGGAGACACGACGGTCTTGGCCAGTATCTTGGCGTACTTCTCCGCTTTGGCACGGGCGGCAAGACCGCCGGTCGCCCGTGTCTCATCCATGTAGTGGTTGATGAGCGTCAGCAGGTTGTAGCCATCCGAGCGCGTGGGGTTACGCAGATCCACCACAGAAACATGATAGCCATAATACCTCGCTGCCACTGCGCCGTAGTTGCGGGCGAGGTCACCCTTTGTGTCCGTAGCAAAAAAACTCATACCGCAGGCGCAGGCATACTCCAGATTGGGATACAGGAAATACGCCGTCTTACCCACGCCGGATGCACCGATCATAAGACAATGCACATCGTCCTTGTCTACCAGTGCGGTGATGCCGTGCTTGCTGCTGGTGCTGCCCAGCACCAATCCCTGCGCGTCAGGTAGGTTTTTTCCCGCCCGCCAGTCCGATACTTGGAAGGGAACAAGGGCATAGGTCTTACGGATCTCTGTATTGGTAGCCCACCGTGCCGTGCCATGCTGCCCGTCGCCTACGGTCTTGGACTTGATATTGTTCAGCGCGTAGTGGTCACCCAGCAATGCCAGTCCGCCGATGATGGTCGCCATGGCGCCTGCCGCCGCAAAGAGTATCCAGAGGTTATCTGTCACAGGATTTCTCCTTTCTTTTTTTATCGATTTATGTTACTATTGCCGTGTAAAAATAGGGGGAGGGACACTACATGAGCCATCTCGTTGCCACCGAATATAAATGCTTTGAGGACATTCGCAGAACGCGCCCCGACGGTTCCGAGTATTGGTATGCCAGAGAACTGGCTCCGGTCCTGGATTATGCAAAATGGGAAAACTTTGCCAAGGTCATCAAGCGCGCTATGATCGCCTGTGAAAACAGTGGGCATAACGTTGCCGAATGTTTTCCTGAGGTCAGGAAAACATCTCCTATGCCTCACGGCGGTGTGAAGGAGCTTGTTGACTACGAGTTGTCCCGCTACGCCTGCTATCTGATCGTACAGAACGGTGATCCGCGCAAAGAAGTCATCGCGCTGGGGCAAACCTATTTCGCCATCCAAACCTACCGGCAGGAAGTGGCAGACCGTTTTAACCAGCTGGACGAGGACAGCCGCCGACTGGTCGTGCGCGGCGATATCAAGCAATGGAATCAGCTGCTTGCCGAAGCAGCCAGAAACGCCGGTGTGATCACGGCAGATGAGTTTGCCGTATTCCAAAACGCCGGGTACATGGGATTGTACGGCGGCATGACCGTGGATGACATTCACCGCAAGAAGAACTTGGAGGTCGGTCAAAAGATCCTCGACTACATGGGCAGTACAGAGCTGATCGCAAACCTGTTCCGTATTTCTCAGACCGAGGAGAAGCTGCGGAAGGATAGCGTGAACAGCGCGGATACCGCCACCGCCGTCCATTACAAGGTCGGCAGTGAAGTAAGAGAAGCCATCGAAAAAATCGGCGGCACAATGCCGGAAGATCTGCCCACTCCCGAAAAGAGCATCGCCCAGCTGGAAAAGGAACAGCTCCAGCGACTAAAACAGCAGGCGCTGGATGGGCAATTGATGTTGGATGAATGAAGGTTTCAGCAACCTTGTGCTGTTAGCCATTTTACACCTATTGCCGCCAAATACTGTTGCACACAGGACCTTTCTTTTTTAGCTGTTTTGTGTTACTATGTGAAAAAGTGGTATGATAAGTATGTGAAGCGACATATCTTGATGGAGGGCGCATGGACGAGCTATACACAAAACTTGCAAATCTTGCCGCACGGTATGGCGCACAGCGGTTAGTCCTCTACGGCTCCCGCGCCAGAGGAGACTTCCACGCACGCAGCGATGTTGACCTCGCTGTATACGGTATGCCCGAGAAGCAGCGCGGCGGCTTTTCCCTTGAGGCAGAGGATCTTCCCACGCTCTTGAAGCTGGATATCGTGCATATCTCCGAGAATATGGAACCCGCGTTTCTGCAAAACATCGAGAAGGATGGTGTAACACTGTATGCTGCAGAAGATCGAAAACTATAAACGTGCCTTTGCGCGGTTGGAAGATGCCGTCAAAAGCTATCTTGCAGCGCCGCAGGATACGTTGTACCGCGATGGACTGATTCAGCGTTTTGAGTTCGCGGTGGAGCTGGCGTGGAAATCACTCCGCGAATACTTGGAGGATCAGGGCGTTGTGCTCGCCGTCGTTTCGCCCCGCGCTGTGCTGAAGGACGCCTATGCCGCCGGCATAATCGACGATGCCGATATGTGGAACGCAATCATCTCCGCACGAAATATTACTTCCCATGTCTACGATGAGGCTACCGCCACCGAAATCGCACGGCAGATCTGCGAAGATTTCACGCCCGTACTCCGTTCTTTGCTATTGCGCTACCAACAGTGACATGAATTTACCCCGACAGCCTTATGCTGTCGGGGTTTTCGCTTTGTCTCGCTTCGCGCACAGGTCATCGTTCCAGTCTTTTCCCTGCGGACGCAGACGCTCCACGTCCACATCCATCTCCTCCAGCACCTCCATCATGTTTTCACAGGCATCCTCGCCCGCCTCATCGTTGTCGAGGCAGAGATAGACCATATTCAGCTTCGGGTTCTGCCGCAGACGTTCCAGCACCGGCTGAACAGACGTGCCGCAGCAGGCCACATAGCTGTGTTCCAGCCAGCCTGTCGGATAGAGCGTGATGTGGGACAGCAGGTCGATGGGAGCTTCAAACACATACAGGGAGCGATCTGTGCCATCCTTGTGGAAGCTGTGCTTCGCCTCGCTGCCCTCCACATTGATGCGGAACACCTTGCCCTGACTGTTGCTGCTGCGAAGATGGGCGTGCCTGGCTTCTCCGTTTTCGTCCACGCCCACGAACACACAGTTGTGATGCAGAGTGTCTTCGTAGAGCAGCTTCTCCCGCACGAACGCCGTGACCACGTCGCGGTCGATGCGCCGGTGGGTGGTCAGGTAGGCGTAGAGCCGCCGCATATTGAGATAGGCCTCCGGCAGCGCGAAGGGCTTCGGCTCTCTCGACTCCGGCTCCTTCTTGACGATGGGGATGATGCCCTGACCGTCCCGCCCCAGCAGCATAGTCACCGCTTCGGGATAGGTCTTGTCGTAGAATTGCTGCACGAAGCTGATGGCGCGTCCGCCCTTCCGTGCGGCATGGTCATACCACATCGGTCCGCGCACGGTGATGCTGTGGTCGCTGACCAGCCGGTAATCCCGTCCGGCCATAATGAGTTTCTCGCCTCGATCCAACAGAAAAGACGGCAGGTCAACCTCGTTGGCCTGCCGTTTCTCCGCGGATGTGAAATATACAAATTTACCCACGCTTTATACCTCCTATTGCATGGCGTTGTCGTTGACATGGTGGAGCTGCTCGTCCTCGTGGTCGTCCCGCTTGTGCCCCATGGCCATACGCTTCTCCTGCAACCGCCTGCGGCGCTTGGAGTCGATACGCAGCGCAGGCGGGATGACCGGCATATTGCCGCGGAACACACGACTCATGTGATAGAGCAATTGAATGACCGCACCGCCTTCTATCTTGATCTGCGACGTGACTGCCTGCGGCTGCGGCATAGCCACAGCCGATTCAGGTGAGGGCGGCACTTGCTGCTCATTAGGCTCGGCCTTGACGGGAGCTTGCTCCGGCACAGGCTGCCGAAATGTTTCCGCCTGCTGAATGATCATATTCTTGATGGTGCGGAACTCTTTTTGCTGTACCAGTGGCTGATGGGGCGGCGTGTTCCGTCCGTAGTAACCGGCGATCTCATCCTTCAGCTTCCACCACTGCTCATAGCAAGCCGCCACCTCTGGCAGCTGTGCCAGTCGGTCTACAATGGCGTCTACCGTGGCCTTTACCGGCTTGGGCAGATACCCGTACTGGTGCTTGCCGCTTAATTGGGAGAGCTGCTGCGACAGCTCCAGCATCATCTGCTCTATCCCTATATCCGGGCAAGTCCGCTGTTCCATCTGCGCGGTCAGCTCCAGCAGCTTTTCCTGTGCCGTTTGGATGCTGCGCTTATAAATGCTCTCCTTGCGGATATAAACATCCTTCAGCCCCTCCCGGAAGATGGTGCCGGTGAGCTTGGAGCGCATAGAGAAGATGCCTTTCTTCGTCAGGTGTCCCATCCGCGGATCGTCCGACCACACCATCATGTGGACGTGGGGGTGATGCCCCTCGTCATGAAACGCTGCGTACCACCGCAGCTTGTCCTGCGGGATGCGCAGCGCCTCCGCCAGCGTGCCGGACTGCTGGAGCAACAGCTCCCGCCAAGCGGCGGCATTGTCGTAGCCGGTCTGCACGGCATCCTCCCGCCGCAGAGAGAAGATGAACGTCCATACCCGCCCCTTGTGAGCGTCCAGCTCCTCTACCGCCTCGTCCAGATCTGTGACAGGCGCAGCACTGAACAGTCCATGCCCACCGTGCTTTTCCGCCCGTGGCCGCTGGGCGATATACTTCATGTAGCCGCTCTCCGGCTCCATCTCGTGCAGGTGGCTATCCAGCGCGGCGGCGATATACGCCTATGCCGTGGCGCGGTTCGGCGTGGTAAGATAGTCCTCGCACTCGAAGGAGTCCTTCGTATCAGGGAAGTCCTTCTGTATTTTTGCGATGAGCTTCTGTTGCTTTTCCGTCACCGGCCCGGTATCGCTGGTGATCTCTACACCTTCACGCTGGGCGACGTATCTCATATATCCTACGCCGCTGCCGCCCTTGAAGTAGCCACTTTTCTGGATCAGCCGCGCCATGGACTATTGCCTCCGGTGCAGCCGCAGGGCGTCCCGGAAAGAGAAAGCGCCCTGTGTATCCGTCACCTCGCGGACGCTGTAGCCGCGATACTTGCGGTACATTTCGGCGTCCATATCAGCGTCCTCCGCCAGCAGGTGGTTGGTGATGCTGTACTCCACCGCCAGATTGAACAGCAGCTTGCCCACCCGCCCGCAGTAGACACCGAGAGAACCTTCCAGTACATCCAGCAGCACTTTTGGCAGAAATGCGCTGGCTCTGTTGGTGTGCAGGTAGCCGTCATAGAAGCGGATGGCTTTTTCTACGAATTCACTTTGGCTGCCGCAGTTGTCCGCACGAGCATCTTCCTCTACCATAGTTTTTGCCTCCGGCGTCAGCCAGAAGGCGTGCTTTTTCTTATTTGTTGCCATTGGTGTTCACCTCCCTGAAATCGCGGCATGACCCCGCTGATTATCCCGTGATCACGCAGTTTTTTGGGCTACCGACTCCTTGCGGGCTGATTTTTTGTCCGAATGACCCCCGTGCGTTTTCCTCAAAACTGTCCGCACTGCGGGCAGAAGTGGGCGGGGTGGGGCGTTTACGACCCCACCCCTTTCACCTGCCCCGCTTTCGGCGCACCGAAAAGCGGGCCGAAAACGCTCCAAACCTCCGGGGCCGCTATCCTTACCCTCTCGCGTTCCTGCGAGGCCACAAACCGGCCCACAGGGGCAAACACGGGGCTATAACTGCATCTGTGGAGGTTGCACCTGTTCCTCGCAGAATTGCCGGGCGTAGCCATGCAGGCTCATACCGTTTTGCTGCTGGCAGAACGCCTCCATCTTCCGACCCAGCACCTCCTGCTCGGCAGCGTTCAGATGATAGCTCCAGTACTCCTCTGTACCGTCGCCCTTGCAGAGATTCAGCTCCAGCGTATCGCACGGTCTATCCCGCGCGATGTCGTAGTTGGCGTAGATGTTCAGCCAGTCATCGTTCTCATCTGTACACACGAAGGTGCCGAAGGCGGCATCCACATCGAAGTCCGCTTGCACATAAAAGTTCAGCTTACCGTTTTCCATCATGACCTCATCGCTGAACGAAAAATTCTGTGCGGTGAGATGTCCAGCCGATGTGAGCTCCATGCCGCCCAGCAGCTCCAGCAGTTTACGGAGCCGTTCCTCCGCCGTTGTGAAGCACGGATTTGTGACCTGATGGATAGACGGGATCACATCCCGCATCGCCCACGTTGTCCAGCCGTCCATGATGTGGACGGCGGAGAATTCCCGCTTGTCAAAATCCAGATCACACACGCCGGTGACTTTTTCGGTGTTCTCCATGCGGAGGAGTACTGGTCAATAACGCTTTTGGCGCAGCCGTCCTTGAGATACATTCCGTCAAAGTCCCGATGGATCGCCAGCTCTATCGCCCCGGCACAGGCACAGTTGGTGCGAAAATTGGCACGCCACACCTCCAGCTCGCCCCTGTCCCTTGCCTCCTTCGCCGTGTAGGGGTACATTGCCTCATTCGGCAGCATAGACCACATCTCCCTCCTCCAGATAGCATTCCAGCAGGGCCGGGCAGCAGCCGCTATCCAGCAGCAGCTTCCGGATCGGCGCAGGCACGGCATCGAGGTCAAATCCCCTCACGTCCGAATCGCAGTTCTTGCAGCAGGGCATACGACAGGCGTCCAGCAGGGCAGACACAAGCTGCGATGCCGCGTCAAACAGTCCGGCCAGTGCGTCTGCCGTTTGTAACGCTGTCATCTCACGAGGCATAAGCAGCAGAAGGCTGTGCGTCATCTGGGCAGACAGATCTACGCCCGCCATGCCGCATTCTGCCAACTCACTGCCGGGGATGGTCAGGCCGGTCTTGTCCAGTGTCATTTCGTTCTTCATGATAGATCCTCCTCAAGTTCTCAAAGGTCGTTCCGGGATATGCACCAGCCGGCATATCTTCCCATCGCTGCTGTAATCGCCGAATATCGTCATTTGCGATGCAAAAACACGGGGGTCATAGTTGGTCATGATGTATTCCCGGTATATGTCATTTTTCTTCTTGGATTGGCTGTTGGGACGCTCCACCTCATAGATGAAAAAGTCCTCGTAGAGCCTGCGAATATAGTCGCAGTTGTTATAGGACACCATGGCGAAACCCCTGTGCTGCGCCAGTACGTCATGGAGCCGTTGATGGTCACTGCGGGGAAATTCCACCGCGTAACGCTCCGCCTCATAATAGGGCGGGTCACAGTAGACCGTGGTCTGCGGGTCATTATGGGTGGTAATGATGCTCTCGAAATCCTTATTCTCCAGCGCTACATCCTTCAGGCGGTGAGAACACTCCCAAATATCCCGAAAAAACCGCTGTATATCGCAGGAGCTCACACCATAGCTGTCACCGTTGCCGTTATAGCTGTATCGCTGCAGCTTGTAGATAGCGGCGGCGCGGCGCACATCCGACAGCTCCGCACGGCTTTGCAGCAGCCGCTTGACCTCCTCCGCCTCCGGCGGTGGGAACATCTGCTCTGCCAGCTGCAGCTCCTCATCCAGATACAGCTGTGTGAAGTCCTCGCCCTGTAGCTGTCTGCGCAGCACATCAAACTCGTCGCGGGCATTGATCGGAAGAAAGCTCAGTTCTTTCGTCAGGGCCATAGGGCGGTGCTTGACGCAGAAAAGCAGGTTATACAGGTCGTGGTTCAGGTCGTTATATATTTGCAGGCACCCCTTCGGCACGGCGGTATTCAGCGTGATGATACCGCTGCCGCCAAACACATCCACCAGTGTTCTATAGTGGATAGGCAAGAGCATCTGTATGGCCCACATAAGCTGTCCCTTACCACCCATCCAAGGCATGAGCGCTTTACCAGGCTGTCACGCATCAAATTTCTCCAACGCACGCTCCAGTCCGGAGATAGCCGCGTCCAGTCCGCTGCGCATTTTCTGCAAGCCGCGGATGGTATCATAGACCTCCGCCGCCGTTTCCGCGAAGTAGTAGCCCCGCTGGTCTGCCGCGATGGGTACGGTGTCCTGCCGCAGACGGTTGATGCGCCGCCGCAGCTCGTTCCCACTGATGCCCAGCACACGCTCCAATTCCCGGCTGCTGATCACATTTCTGCGCCCCTTAAATCCATTTTCCAGGTACAGGGCGACGGTTTCCTTCGTCATTCTTGCACTCTCTTCCGGTGACCGTTCACCGAAAAGGGCACAAAAAGAGGGATCGCCATCCCTTTTCGGAAAGCGGTCCCATTGTTGTTAAATTTTACTGCATGGTCATGTCCAGGCCCTGCCGCGGTACTTGCAGCGGCTGTCCGTCCGGACGGCAGATATAGCCATAGTCACTGAAAAGCCCCTGATCTCGCCACAACAGGTCTGCCCCGTAGGCCTCCATGTTCAGATGCCGCGTCAGCAGGTCACGATCCGGATCGCTCACGATGACGGAGAGCTCCTCCCTCGCCAATTTCTCCAGAGAATGGATCCCCGGCTCAAGGGCGTATTCGCTCAGATGCTCTGCCAGTGCAAACGCATCATCCAAGTTGGCGATGTCCAGCTGACCGGCCACAGCCTTGAACTTTATCAGTTCGTTATTTCTGTCCAGTTCCTCCAGGCACTGTGCAAATCGGTTGATCTGCTCCATGCCGTCATAGGCCATATCCGTGAAGCGCCACATCTCCGGCATGGCGGCGTCGCACTCCTCCAACCGCACCTCCTGCCAGCTGGCCACCTCCAGGCAGTCCAGTACGGCGTCCAGCTCCGCCTGCTTTGCGGGTAGGTACAGCTTTACAGCACGGACATCGCTGACGCAGAGGAAATAGATCATATACGGCGGCTTTCGTGGCGGCCTGCCCAAGTTGGGAGGGGCCTGCCGCAGCTCGGACTCCTGCATCACATAGCCGTGGGGCGTAAGTACGCCGCCCTCACCCTCACGCATCGATCTGCCGATCTTCTCGTAGTCCAGCATTTCCAATACGCTGTCCGGCACGGTTGCCAAATCCGGAAGAAAATCGTTCTCCACGTAGAACTGCCCCAGCGCTGCATCGTCCGTGATCCCCGGCACCACATGGCAGCAATCCACGCTGTATGCCAGATCCAGTACCCGCCGGAGCGTCAGCTCACCGCCGTTGTTCTGATACAGATTGTTAAGCTCCATCTGCACCAGACCCTCGAAAGCCACGGCATCCACATCACCGAATGTACGGAGCTTCTCTGCCAGCGCGTTGAATTGGTACAGGTCATACCCGTCAAGATGTGGGACGAGAAATTCATATCGGCCTATGTCCTCCACCTGCCAATAGGGTTCTTGTCCCGCTGACAGACGCAGCCTGTCCATGGCATCCACCAGTTCCCACGGCGTGGCGGGCAGCTCCAGCTCCGCGTGATTGCTGTTGTCGGGATTGCCCATGTATATGGAGATAATCTTTTTATCCAAGCTCCATCCCCCCACGGCGCTGTACGATGTCCTCACAGTTGTCCGGGTCTGCACCGGGTACATCCCAGCCGCACATGCTGCCGATCTTCATAGCCTCCTCCTGTGCGGGTTTCACGCCCATTTTACGGTTCTGCTCGTCCGCGATGCGCCGGTTATCATGAGCATCCTTCGTAGACCAATCGCTGGGATAGTACCCGCTTTCGCCGCGCTTGATGCAGATGAGCTGTCCCGTGCCCAGCAGCAGCGTGAAGCACATCTCCGGCAGCTTATCAAAGTAGGCGCGGAAGCGCTCCTGCTCCGTCTGGACGTTCCAACCGTGATCCTGCCACAGATGCACATACAGCTCGCTGCCGCGCCCAATGGCGATCTCATGCTGTTCGAAGCCCTCGCCCCAGCCGTCCGACGCCTGACCTTTAATATACTCCTTCAGCGTGGTCAGCTCTGCCGCCGACAACTCGCCGCTGATCTGACATTCCGCGATGCACCACAGCTTGCCGTCTCGCCGCTCTACGTCGAAGGTGACGGAATGCACCTTATCGTTCACACTGTCCGCCGCGTCGTACCAGTGCATGATGCCGCGGTTGACCTCCTCCGGCATCCGATACTTCACCAGTGCGCTGCGGATATGGTCCTCATACGCGGTCAGGTCGTGTCCGGTCAGCAGCTCCGGCTCTTCCTGCATATTGCCATACACATCCGGCTCATAAAGCTCGGCGGTAAGCGGCATATATAGCTTCGTCATGCTGAGCTCGGGCGGTAAAACGGTAAAGCTGTCCACGCCGGGGATGAGCGCCAGCGTCCGTCCGTTGTCCCATTTCATATGGAACTGCCCGGCGTCGTCGATATAGTCCAGTTTCCCCGTCGTGCCAGCCTCCACCGGTGCGTACGGATCCTGCATGGAGTCCAGCCGGATGCGTGTACCCACAGGGTACTGCTTCCGCAGGAACGCCAGCATCTCCCGATTTACGTTCATACTAAATTCCTCCCATCGTCTGTGTGTAGTCTTCCAGCTCACAGGGGTTTTCCTCACCAAGAAAGTCAAACAGGATGTCATCTGCTGCCTTGCGGATAGCGGGATCGTCTGTCAGGACTTCATAGCGAAACCCTGTGGTATCGCGGTAGGGAAGCTCCGCCCGGATGCAGTCCAAAAAGTCGTCGGCATCGTCGTAGAAGATATCGTCGTCCCCTACGAAGGTCACCTTGCCTACAAGAACCACCGCTATCTCACCTCCGTTCTCTCGCAGTACACCACATACCGCTGCCTCCCGCCGCTGGCGTAGGGATGGCAGGTGATGAGCGTCAGCAGGTCGCGGTCTTGTTGGATTTTAATTTTCTCTACTTCATGGGACTGGATGATCTCGATGTCCGTCACGGTGTAGGTCAGTGTCTCCCACAGGTTGGTAATTCTGACCTCATCGCCCACAGCCAACTTATCTATGTGCCGGAAGTAGTCCGCACCGCGCCAGCCCCGGTGACCGGCGATGACTTGGATCGCACCCTTGTCTGCGGCGTTGCGGTACCTCTCCTTGCCTGTCGGACGGAAAGACGCTAAAATATGACGATGACACCGTTTATCCTCGGGCGTTTTGCGCTGCCACATTCACCGTTGAAAAAGCTGTAACCTGTCCACCGCTTTTTGCAACTTACTGGGTGAGAGCTCTTAAAGGAGGCCGTCATGGAAGACGAAAGAATCATTGATCTATACTGGCAGCGAAGTCAGGAGGCCATCTCCCGTACCGATGAAAAGTACGGCAGGCTTTGCACGAAAATTTCTCTCAATATCCTATCCAACGCGCAGGACGCGGAAGAATGCGTGTCTGATACATACATGGCCCTATGGAACAGCATTCCCCCACAGCGGCCAACGTGTTTTCCGGCTTTTGCGGCAGCCATTGTCAGAAATCTCAGCCTGATGAAGTTGCGGGAGCAGTACGCCCGGAAACGCGGCGGCGGTGAGTTTGATCTTGTATTGGACGAGCTGAAGGACACCATCGCTTCCGGTGATTCCGTGGAAGCGGAATGCGAGAGGAAGGAGTTTGCCGCGGCGGTCAATCAATTTCTTTGCACACTCTCAGCAGACGACCGAAATATCTTTGTGTGCCGCTACTGGTTCTTTGCTTCCATAGCGGACATTGCCTTGAGGTTCAAGTGTTCACAAAGCAAAGTAAAAACCTCACTTTTCCGAACCAGGCAGAAATTACGGCTATATTTATCTAAGGAGGGATTGCTATGACATCGTTTGACTTTCTGTCCGGGTTCAACAATATTGATCCGAAGTTTATACTGGATGCCATCGACCTGATGCAGACGGTTGAGGCATCTGATGCCGAAAAGGAGATTATGAACATGGAAAACTATACGATTCACAAAAAGAGACCTGTCAGAAGATCGGTACTGGTGGCGGCGGCTGTCATAGCGCTTTTGTGCGCCATGTGCGTGGGGGCCTACGCGGTGAATCTGTTTGGTATCAGAGACGCTGTGATGGGCAGACAGATCGTTTCCGACAGCTATGTGAACGGTGAATATGCAGGCAAAAAGCTGGCTGACGGAATGACCATCAGCATGCAGGGCTGCATCGGCTCCCCCGAATACGAGGCCTCCCGCGAGTTCAACGCCTTCTTCAGCTCCTACGAAGCAAACGGTTATAACGGAGATGCGCTGCACCAGCCTCTGGGCGACTGGGGCGAAGCCCATCGAGGGGTCTACCTCGGTCTTTACACGGAAACACTGGTCAACAAGTTCCTTGAGATCAGTGAAAAATATGCTCTCAAGCCGTGGGACGATCTATACGAAGGCTCCGGGTATACAAGCCTTTGTGAGATCATCGGCAGCGATGGCTTTTTGACAATGGAAAACCCGTCACGGAAGAGTATCCCTGAATATCGGGTATGGAACGACGGTTCCTTCTCCTTCGGGGATGATTGGCGTACGGGCGGCGAGGAGGAAAGCTTCTGCACCATCGCCATAAACCGTCGGGTAAAGGGAAGCATGAGCATCGACTGCCTTTCTCTGGATGATGCCCATGAATACCATGAATGGTCGTATACCACCGCGCGTGGCGAGACAGTGTCTGTTTACTCCGGCAACCATCAGTTCATTGTCCTTTACAACGGCGAGAACGCATTTATCAGCCTGGTTTCTCAGCCGGGTGACTCTCTCGGCGATGACGAGATCAAAGCATATGTGGAAAGCGTTGATCTCTCTGCGCTGGATAAAATCGGTCATATCAACCTGCCGGCATAAGCCCGCCCCGATTGCGACAAACTGCTGGACAACCACCAAGGGAGGGACGGAAGTCCCTCCCTTGGTGGTTACTGGTCTTAGGTGGATCACAGCTTGGTTTTTGGATGTCGGTCAGGCTGCCGGTATTCTTGCCGGTGGAGTTCTTGGCCTCACGCACGGTCTTTTCGAGGTCAGGATTTCCGGTCTGATTCTTGGGGTAGACGGTGACATCGTAGTTCCATGCCGTGCCGTCGATAGTGGTCATGGGCAGAGATACGAAGAAGGGATTGCAGGTGGAGGTGACATTTTCAGGGACGCGAGTCTCCACCACCAGATAAAGCCCCTGCTCCATATTGGAAGCGGAGGTGTGTCCGGTGGCATCGGTCTCCGTCATAACAACACCACCGTTTTTGGCAGCAACTTCCAAAGCATTCTTCACAGTGGTGGCATTGGCAGTCAGCGCAGCGGCCAGCTTATTATTAAGCATATCGCTGGTGAAGTAGTTGATACCGCCCTCAGTCTTGTGAGCGTCTGCGGCGGTCAGGTCGATAGCGGACAGCACGGCGGAGCTGCGATCACTGTTGTCGAAGCCATACAGCACACCCACCTGCCGCTGACCATCCACCAATTCATTGTTCATGGTAATGTCGGCAATGCGGAGGTAGGTAAACTCTACGCCCTGAATGGCGTACTTGCTCAGTTTGTCGATAACCGCATCGTCATGCAGGCCGGTGGAAACGTAGGACTCCGCGTCCCACGCGCCGTCATTGCCGGCTGTGGTGATGTCATACTTGTAGATAGAAAGGGCTGCTTTCTTTGTAGGGTCGATTGTCGGCTCTGCGAACGCTGTGGTGATGAGGCTCAGAGCCATGATAGCGGCCATGAGCATGGCCAATACGCGATGGATCTTTTTCATTTGGTGTCCTCCTCCATTTCAAATTTTTTGCAAAAACAAACACCCGCCATGAGAGCGAGTGCTACGAACAGAATATAGGTTGTAAATCCCGTGCCGCCCGTGAACGGCAGGACGAAGCCTGCATTGTTGCAGGCAGTGATGGTAATATCGCGGTTGCTGCTGTCCAGCGTTCCTGTGAACAGCGGCTCGGTCAGCAGCGTATACCTTGCGGGAGCTTTGGTTTCGGTGATACGATACTTCACACCAATCTTGAGGTCGCTCCACTTGGCGACGCCGATCTTGTCGGTGGTAATTCTGCCCACCTCCGTCCACGTCTTGCCGTCCGCGGAAGTTTCCAACATCAGCTCTGCGCCAGCAAGAGGTGCGCCCGTAGCGACCACCTTGCGGACGGTGATACTGCCTTTCTCCTCCACGGCTTTGATTTTAATATAAGCCTTCACGGGATCGCGCCCCACGCCGGTGTAACCGGCCAGCGCCTGATACCGCCCAAACCGGTCATACCAACAGACTACTGCTCTGTCCGGATCGATCTCATACGCGCTGCCGGTAGCAGAGTAGGTCTTTTCCGTGGTCAGAGTCTTGGCCGCCGCAGCTGTGGCCGTGATGGTCAATTTGTTGCCCCGCTGTGTAAAGGTGATGCCGCTTCCGTTATTTGCGCCGAAATTGTAGTCACCCAGCACCTCGTTATCGTCTGTGACCGTAGCTGTATAGCTGCCCGCTGCGTTCCTCCTCAGTTCGATGGTGCCGCACCAGCGCGGCGTAAACGCCGAAAAGCTGGGGATCATCGTGGCCGCCTGCATTGCCGCTGTTAGCTTGTCATACCACAGGTCATAGGTGGGATAGCGGCTCTTTGATACACAGTTATAGAACGGGCTGGCACCCCAGTCCTCGTAGGAATAGGCACTGCGGTACTTGCAGATCAGTTCCCAGATAACGGTCTGCGTAGCTGCCCACTTTTGTGCTTTGATGATGGTGCTGGTATTGTTGTCACCGGGTGCGGTGCCGTAGTCCACGCTGGGGTAGCCGAGGGACATCGCCAACGCGATACCGCTCTGCACGGACGCTGGCAGGTTATACCAGCTGGCGCTAGAGCCCTCCCTGTAGCTGCCGCTGTCGTCCGAATGAACGCCCGGCTCGATGCAGTAGGCCACTGCGCCATCCGCATATTTCATGTGGTAGAGCGCGCTGCCACTGCCCAGGCTGCTGGTGGCCGTGATGGTCGTGGTCGTAATAGCGGGCGTTGTGCTTTTACTGTAATCGTACTGGTCAAAGGTGATCTGACTGGAGTAGACGTAGGCCCTATAATCTACGGTTACTGAGGTAGCATAGGCCGTCACCGCCAGTGCCGTCGTCATCATCAGTGCCAGCACAAGCCCCACCAGTCTTTTATAATGCTTCATGTTGCCTCCTGTCGGGGTATAAGTTGACCCCCTCCGTTTTCGGAGGGGGTCGTGTATGAAATCTCTCGCTTAGCCATCGTACAGGACGTAGATGAGCAGGCTTGCACCATCCTCCACGACGCAGACGTTACAGCGAATACCTGCGTCGGCCAGCGTGTTCACGCCCGCCTGCATCATGAGCTGTTGGGAGGTGTAGTCCACCATGTCCCGCGCCTTGGCCTCCAGTGTCTCCTGCGAGGCGTCCGCCGCTACCGATGCAGGGAAGCGGTAGGCGCTGTTGTCCAGCGTTAGACTGCCGTCTGTGATGACGCCATACTGCGTTACCGCGTAGGCATTGGCGGCGCTAACAGCCGCCCAGCGGTCTGCCGATTCGGGTTTCGGCTCCGGTGCAGGGACAGGTTCGGGCGCAGGCTCTTCCTCCTGTTTCTCTGCCGGTTTCTGTGTAGGTGCCGGTGTGGGAGCGGGAGCAGGCTTATCCTCCGGCACCGGCACGGGTGTTGCCGCCTGTTCAGGGGTAGTGGGCGGTGCCGTTTCGGCGGGTGCGGACGGTGCTTCCTCTGTCTTGCCAGAAGGTGCCTCGGCGCTATTGGCAAGTTTCGGAGTATCCTCGCCGCCTGCGGGTTCGGCCTCCTCAGTATCCTCTTCAGCGGGCAGGCTGTCGACATCTTCCTGCGTCTTGCCCTCCACAGGTGCGATAGCCTGCGCCGCACTCTGCACCGCTGCCACCGGCAGCATCGTCGATGCGGAGCTATCCTTTGCCTGCCCACAGGCCGTGAGCAGCAGGAGCATCCCCATCATCAGGGTCATGAGTTTCTTTTTCATGTGCGTTTCTCCTTTCAGCGTTTTGGGTAGCACAAACAACTACCACACGACCATCCGTAAGTCAACGGAAAGATTTCCTATGGTCTGACAAGGTGGGAGGCCCTCTGGCACAAGCCGTGCCCATGCTCATATCATGCCTCCCATATTCATGTGAGGTGCTTCCTCCCGCGCCATGTTCTGCCGCTGGACATCCAGATCATAGGCCGTCAGATACCCGTTATAATCGCCCGGAGAGGGGTTGCACCGCAGGCAGTAGCGGTAATGCTCCGTTTCCACGACGTAACCGTAGTTTTGTGTCCAGCCGCCGCTGATTTTGCCGCCGTGTTCATAGCAAAAACGCTCCATAGCAAAGCGGCTTTTCAGCACACTCTCCCGCAGCGTGTCCACGACCTCCTGCAGCTCCAGCTTGAATGCGGGGCTGTTCAGCTCCTCCGGGCCACGGGGCCACCATGTATGCCAGAACTCGTTGCCGCTGCGCCCGAAGTCCATGCGGACATGTCCAACGGTACCCAGCCGCTTATCTTCTTCGGGGTGCGGGGTATAAAATAAGCCCGCCTCCTCTGGGCGGGCAGGGCGGATATGAAATTGTGTTGCATTTTTCAAGATTTTGGTCTCCTTTCGGTGTAGAATTTGGCTTTACACATTTTTTGGGGTGTGCTATGATGTGGCAAACAAATCGGAAGTTGGAGGGATAGATTTCTATGATTATCAGATATGCAGAAGAGAAAAATTTTATAGAATTGCGACAGTTTTATGACGGTATGTGTAAAGTTTTGAGCGAAAAAGATTTTCTGCCGGAGGGAGATAAAGGTGGTTTCCCTCCAGATGAAATGATCAAAGATGCGATCAAAGAGAGAAATCAGTTTATCGGTATTGAAGATGGTCGAATTGTTGCGGCGTATATTATGAATCATGATCGTGATGAGGCGTATCACGCAGTTAAATGGCTTATTGATGCAAATGATAACGAGACAGTAGTTCTTCATGCCTTGCGTGTCCTTCCGGAATATGGAGGTCGTGGATACTCGAAGCAGTTAGTTCAACACGCAATAGACACAGCAAGGGAAAGAAACCTTAAATCAATTCGTCTTGATTGCATAGAGGGAAATGATATTCCACAGAAAATGTATATGTCGTTTGGATTTAAGTATGTGGATAAGGTTGAAATCACATATGTTGATATTGGAGTACCGAGAAAGTTCCTCTTATATGAGTTTGTACTCTAATCAAGACATAATAACAGTTATATCTTGAACATTGTACAAACAAATTCCAGTTTCTTTGGCAAGGGCAAGTATTTCCTCCGATATCTCTTTGGATTTGTGGTACTTATTCACAATTCTTTCGGAGTGGAGTATATTTTGTATCTCTCCGAAAGGTCGATGAGGCTCTCCAACCGCCACCGCTTCGCCCAAATCGAAGTATGAGTAGTTTTCAGCTTTTCCGCCATGCACTTTTTTCGCATTCGCCCTAATATCCGCCGCAGTGCGTCCTTTCCCAAAGTTTTCTTTTGAGGTTCTCCGCATGACAGACTCGCTTTCGGTTGTCAGTCGTGTAACTTCAATGCCAATTTTACCGGAATCCCCAAGCACAAAATCCGGCCGCTCTATCTTGACCGTTTCCCGTGCTGCGTCAAAAGTGTCGTATTCAAATGATTGGAGTGATGCAACGGTTTTTGCCAGTTGTTTGAGCGTAGCATCTCTATGCATTTGCATTTCGTTCATAACGTTCTCCCTCCCACAACACGGATGCGAACCGATTGGGGTCAATACCCCCTAAAATCTCCAAAATCCGCCGGAAACGCTCGGTTCGCATCCATATAAACCTCTCCAAATAGTTGCAAAAAAGCTGTGAAATATGAAATTTCACAGCTTTTCTTGGTGGACCTGAAGGGATTCGAACCCTCGACCTCTCGGATGCGAACCGAACGCTCTCCCAGCTGAGCTACAAGCCCGAATATGAAGTTGTATGGTTGCAATATGTCAGGCTTGCTCTCCCAGCTGAGCTACAAGCCCATAACGTACCATATCATTATACACATCCCGCGGCAAAATGCAAGGGGTTTTCCGCATCTTTTTTCGTAGGCGTTTCGCAGCGCTAATGTCCCCTATTATTTTTTTGTATTTCACTTATGCCGCTTTTGTGGTATACTAAGATGTCCTGCGGAAGTTCGCCGCAGTCTGACGAGAACAAGCAACTAACGATACATATTACGAAGTAAAGGAGCATCCGCTATGAGCAGAACACTGGGTACCGTGGTACGGGGCGTGCGCGCCCCCATCTTCCGCGAGGGCGACGATGTGGTGAAGATCACCGCCGACACCGTTTTGAACGCACTGAAGGAAAACGGCATTGCCGCCCGCGACGGCGACGTCGTGGCAATCACCGAGTCCGTGGTGGCCCGCTGTCAGGGCAACTACGCTACGGTGGAGCAGATCGCCGCTGACGTGACCGCCAAGACCGGCGGTGAGACCGTGGGCGTCATCTTCCCCATCCTCAGCCGCAACCGCTTCTCCCTGCTGCTGCGGGGCATCGCCTCCGGCGTGAAAAAGGTGGTGCTGATGCTCAGCTATCCCTCCGACGAGGTGGGCAACCATCTGGTGTCCATGGATCAGCTGGACGAGGCCGGCATCGACCCGTGGCACGATGTGCTGTCCCTTCAGCAGTTCCGGGACGCCTTCGGCGAGGTCATCCACCCCTTCACCGGCGTGGACTACGTGACATATTACAAGTCCATCATCGAGGACGCCGGCGCCGAGGCGGAGATCGTGTTTGCCAACCGGGTGCAGGCGGTGCTGGACTACACCGACACCGTGATCTGCTGCGATATCCACACCCGCCAGCGCAGCAAGCGCCTGCTGACCGCCGCCGGCGCCAAGCGGGTGCTGGGTCTGGACGACCTGCTGACCGCTTCCGTGGACGGCAGCGGCTATAACCCCCAGTACGGCCTGCTGGGCAGCAACAAGGCCGACGACGACCGGGTGAAGCTGTTCCCCCGGGACGCCAAGTCCGTGGCGGAGGCCATCAGCCGCGCCGTGAGCGAAGCCACCGGCAAGCGCATCGAGGCCATGGTCTACGGCGACGGCGCGTTCAAGGACCCTGTCGGCAAGATCTGGGAGCTGGCTGACCCCGTGGTGGCGCCCGGCTACACCGGCGGTCTGGTGGGTACGCCCAACGAGCTGAAGCTGAAGTATCTGGCGGACAAGGAGTTTGCGGGTCTGTCCGGTCAGGCCCTGCAGGACGCCATTTCCCAGAAGATCCGGGAGAAGGACGCCAAGGTCAGTCTGGTGGGCAACATGGTGTCCGAGGGTACCACGCCCCGGAACATCACCGACCTGATCGGCTCCCTGTGCGACCTGACCAGCGGCTCCGGTGACAAGGGGACCCCCATCATCTATATCCAGGGCTACTTCGACAACTACACCAACGAGTAATAGATTCTTCCCAATAAGCAAAGAGGCGCGGGCCATTGGCCCGCGCCTCTTTGCTTGTTTTATTTCACGCTTCGCCGTAGGGCAGTACCACCAGTGTGCCGTCTGCACGCAGGTAGAGCTTGCCGCCCTCCGCGTAGAATGTCTCGTTGTTCTCGTCGCAGGTCACAGACCACACCGGCGTGAGGATGTAGCTGCTGATGCCCGCCTCATAGCCGAAATAGCCGGTGGGCGTGGGCAGACTGTAATCCGGCTCGATGCTGCGGACATAGCGGCCGATGTGGATATGCACCGGCAGCGTCACCTCCACCGCATTGACGGGCATGGTGTACTGCGCCCGCTCCGCGCCCCGGTATGTCTCCGGCATAGCCACATACAGACCGCAGTAGGGCGCCTTCTTCAGCGTGCCGGTGAGACCGCCGATGGCGGTGACCCTTGCGCCCTGCACCGTGTCGGGGATGGTGTAGTCAATAACATCGCCGGAGCCGTCCCACTGGTAGGCGGAGGCAAAGGCTTCCCGGCCGTCCCTACGCAGGTAGAACAGGACATGGTCCTTTTCCACGACATTCTCGGCGGGATAGATCCGCAGGCTCACCAGTCCCCATGCGCCGAAGACCAGCAGCACTACGGCTGCCGCCGCACACAGCAGTCCCCGTTTCATGACACCACCTCCGTAGCTGGAACATCCGCCGTGCTGTTGGTGAAGTCCAGTCCGTCGATGAACTCCTGCATACGGGTGCAGTAGCTCATCATGGACAGATAGCGGTCCTTGGTGCCGCCGTCCGCCGTGGTGGAGTAGATCACCATCTGATAGCGCCACGTCTGCGCGGTATCGGTGTCGATGGCCGCCAGCATATCGGTGTCGACTGCCGCCGCCACATCCTGCTGGGCGGCGCGGCACAGTGCCAGCGCCTGCTCACGGGTCAGATCCACGGAGGAGCCTGTGTCAGAATCCTCCACGAAGCCGCCGCGGACGGCGTCCAGCTCCTCGTCCGTCAGATCGTTGATCCCCACGGCGTAGCTGCGGGCCTGCGGCAGATTCAGGAGCTGGTTGATCTTGCGGTATGTCTCCGCGCCCTCCCGCTCCGCGATGCCGTAATCCCGTCGGATCTCCTGACCGTTCTTCATCGTGTAGTAGAAGGAGACATACAGCACACGGCTGCCATCGGTGTTTTCCGGCCCCTGCTCCAGAATGGCGCGGTGCAGGGAGGTGACAGTCTCGATGGCGGTGCTGTCCGAGGTCAGGAAGTTGCCTCTGCCGCTGCCGGAGACCATGACCCGGACATTGTCCACCTGCGGGACGTCCGGCACGCGGTACTGCATGCCCAGCACGTCCGCACGGATGGCGAGGGTCAGCGCCACCATGGCTGCCGCCAGCACCGCCAGCTCCTTCCAGCTCCGGCGGAAGACGCGGAACGTCTTTTGCAGCAGCATCTGGGCAGCCACAAAACACAGCAGTCCCATGAAGACCTGACAGAGCAGCAGCTTTGCAAGGCTGCGGGAGCCGCCCAGCACGAAGCTGCTGAGGAACAGTCCCAGCCCCAGACCGCCGCACAGACCCACGGCCCAGCGGACGAGGATCCGCAGCCACGGGAAGGCGATGGCGTCGCCTGCCGCCTCACTGGGGCGCTTGCGGTACAGCAGCCAGCCCAGCGCCAGCAGCACCAGTCCCGCCGCCGCGTAGATGGCCGATGTGGGCAGCGCCTGCGCCGACAGGCTGCGCCAGTAGACCTCGATGCCGTTGCGGGCGATATACTCTCCATCCAAGAAGCCTACGTCCTCCGCCAGCTTTATGATGGGCGTCAGCCACTGCACGAAGGGGGGATAGGTGGTGTACTGAAAGCCGAAGTAGAACCAGCGCTGCAAGAACTGCACCACGCTGCACAGAAGCAGAGCGGCGAAGTTCACCGCCACATACAGCACCGGGATGGCCAGCAGCCAGCCGGTGGCCATGGCGCACAGAGCGCCCAGTGACAGGAAGAACAGCTCCAGCAGCTCGGTCAGCAGCCACTGGCCCAGCGCCGCCCAGTCCACCATGCCGAAGGGCAGCTGCGCCAGCACCGACAGCAGGAAGATCAGCAGATTTCCGGCGGTCAGCAGGCCGAAGCCCGCCAGAAAGTGGGAGAAGTACTGGGTGGTGCGCTTGACCGGCAGGGCGTGCATCATGCCCACGGAGCGGGGCGTCATCAGGTAGGCGTACACCGCCATGGGGATCACCACGCCGCATACCACCGCCAGCACCAGCGAGCCGACGGACGCGCCGACGATCACGTTGTGCAGCAGCGGCTCCAGATTTTCAGCCAGCAGACCGTCGTCATGCGGGGCGTCGTAGCCGGCGCGCAGCAGCTGGATGGGCAGGATCATCAGCCATATCAGCACATAGACGAAGCCGGCGGGCCAGAAGTGGCGCAGGTCGCTGCGCAGCAGAGCTCTGTTACAGAAGGATGTCTTTTGCGGCATAGTCCACACCTCCCAACTCATAGATAAAGATCTCCTCCAGCGTCAGCGGGATGGATTCCAGCAGCACCGGCTCGGTGATCTGCATCCGGCGCAGGATATCCTCCCGGCTTCCGCGGACGATATAGGTATACACCCGCCCCACATGGCTGCGGTGCAGGATCTGCATCTCCGCCGGCAGCACCGGCTCGGTCACGCCCGGATAGGCCACCTGCAATTTCACCGTGTTGTCCTGCAGGTCGGACAGGCTCCGCTCCAGCAGCACCCGCCCGTGATCCAGAATACCCACATGGTCGCACACGTCCTCCAGCTCCCGTAGGTTGTGGCTGGACACCAGCACCGTGGTGCCGCGCTCGGCCACGTCGCCCAAAAGCAGCGACCAGACCTGCCGCCGCATGACGGGGTCCAGACCGTCCACCGGCTCGTCCAGAATGAGGTACTCCGGCATACAGCACACCGTCAGCCAGAAGGCCGCCTGCTTCTGCATACCCTTGGACATCCGGCGCAGCATCATCTTCTCGTCCAGCGGAAACACCTGCTTCAGCTTTTCGTACCGCTCCCAGCTGAAGGCGGGGTACAGTCCGGCGAAGAAATGCGCCATCTCCCGGATATTGGCCTGGGGGAAGTAGTACCAGTCGTCGCCGATCACCGTCATCCGCCGCTTCACAGCGGGATCCTCGTAGACCGGCTGGCCGTCCAGCAGCACCTCGCCGCTGTCCTGCCGGTAGATACCCGCCAGATGGCGGATAATGGTGGATTTGCCCGCACCGTTGGGGCCTACCAGCCCGTAGACCGCGCCGGTGGGTACCGTCATGGTCAGACCATCCAGCGCCCGGAAGCCATCAAAGGTCTTGACGACGTGTTTCGCTTCAAGCATGGCTCTCTCCTCCTTTCCAAAGCTGCAAAAGGGCCTCCTGTGTATAGCCCAGCGTTTTCAGTTCCTCCAGCACCGGCGTCAGCTGCTCCGTCAGCTCCCGGATGCGGCGCTGCTGCTCATCACCGCCCGAGGCGGCAAAGCTGCCCTTGCCCGCCACGGAGTAGATGTAGCCCTCCGCCTCCAGCTCGCTGTACGCCCGTTGGATGGTGTTGGGATTGATGGCCAGCTGTGTGGCAAGACTCCGCACGGACGGCAGCTTTTCGTCCGGCGGCAGCAGACCTGTCAGCATCATCCGCCGCAGGTTGTCCCTCACCTGCTGGTACAGCGGCCGCCCGTCCCGATAATCCAAGGAGATCATCTGCTGTCCACTCCTTTCTATGATATGTACTAACTGTGCTGTGCGTGTTAGTACAGTTAAAATACCACGGGACACCGTGCCTGTCAAGGGCCTTTTGAAAAAACAGGGAACGCGGCTCACAGGAGCCGCGTTCCCTGTATACTTTTTCCGCCGCGGGGCAAACTCCCCTTGTCCCAAAATTTTATGTATGGAGGCGATTTTTATGGAAGCCATTGTACTGCAAAAGGCGTGCATCCAGTGCGGCCTGTGTACCTCCGTCTGTCCGGAGGTGTTCTCCATCACGCCGGGAGAACCGGCGCAGGCGATCATCGGGCCGGTGCCGGACGACCTACGGCTGGCGGTGCAGGAGGCGGCGGATGCCTGTCCCGTGGCCGCCATCGAGGTGCGGTAGGCGCGTTTCCGCGTCAGCGGGCGGCGGCTCCAATCCTCAACCCGGCCTCAAAGGCCTTCCGGTTCAGGGGCAGCAGCGCCGGTTTGCTCCCCAGCTTCCGGGCGATGGTGTCCCACACCACCTCGGCGGGGACCACCTGCGTGCAGCCGATATAGATGCCCAGCATGATGATGTTCAGCACCTTGGCGTTGCCCATGTCCAGCGCCATCTCCGTGACCGGTGCGGACACTACCTTGATATCGGTGCGGGTGATCTCACTTTTCACGATGGAGCTGTTGATGAACAGCGTGCCGCCGGGGATCAGCTTGTAGAGGAATTTTTGCAGGCTGGGGTCGTTCATGACGATGAGATCGTCCATGCTGTCGCCCAGCGGCGCGCCGATATCGTCATCGGAGATGACCACATAGCAGTTGGCGGTGCCGCCGCGCTGCTCCGCGCCGTAGGAGGGGAAGAACGTCACGTTCTTGTCGGTGGCGTCGCAGGCGGCCTCCGCCAGAAACTTGCCCAGCGTCATGACGCCCTGCCCGCCGAAGCCGGCGACCATCAGATTTCGTTCCATCGTTACGCCTCCTCTCCGCTTCTGTCCCGGATGACGCCCAGCGGGAACTCTTTGAGCATCTTCTCCTCCAGAAAATCCAGCGCCTCCAGCGGGTCAAGACCCCAGTTGGTGGGGCAGCTGGTGACGATCTCCACCATGGAGAAGCCCTTGCCCGCCAGCTGGTTTAGGAACGCCTTGCGGATGGCGTCCTTCGTCCTTGCCACGTTGGCGGGGGTGTTGCAGCTGGTGCGCGCCAGATAGCAGGGCGCGGTGAGCTGGTTCAGAATCTCGCACATATGCATGGGGTAGCCGTGCTCCCTGGGATCACGGCCCTGAGGCGCGGTGGTGGCCTTCATGCCGAGCAGGGTGGTGGGGGCCATCTGGCCGCCGGTCATGCCGTAGATGCCGTTGTTCACGAAGATCACGGTGATGTTCTCGCCCCGGTTGGCGGCGGACATGGTCTCGGCAAGGCCGATGGAGGCCAGGTCGCCGTCGCCCTGATAGGTGAACACCAGCTTGTCGGGCTCGGCGCGCTTTACGCCGGTGGCCACGGCGCAGGCCCGGCCGTGGGGACTGGTGGTGCAGTCGTAGGTGACATACTCCATGGCAAGGCCGCAGCAGCCGACGCCGTGGACGGTGATGGTCTTTTCCAGCATACCCAGCTCCTCCAGCACCTCGCCGATGAGCTTGAAGATGGTGCCGTGCATACAGCCGGGGCAGAAGCCCACCACCATGTCGTCCCGGATGCCCTTTGTTCTCCCGTATATTTTCTCCATCATGCACCCTCCTTGTCCAGAATGGCCTTCGCCGCCGCCACCACGCGCTCGCGGCTCATGATCTCGCCGCCGCTGCGCAGGCAGGTGTGGATGGGGCAGCGATCCTTCACCGCCAACGTCACATCCAGCACCAGCTGGGCGGGAATGGACATCTCCACATCCAGCACCGCCTTCACCCGGCTGTAATCCAGCTTGTCGAAGCTGGCGTAGGGCCACGGGCTGACGGTCTTGGGCCGGATCAGCCCCACCTTATAGCCCTGTGCGCGGAGGGTGCGGACGGCGGACTTGGCGATACGGCCGCACACGCCGTAGGCGGCGATGATCAGCTCCGCGTCGTCGGCCATGAACTCCTCCACCTGCACGTCCTTTTCCCAGGTGTCGTACAGGGCGGCGTTGCGCTTGCAGCGCTCCTCCTGCCCCGACCAGCCGCCGGGGAGGATCAGGGACTTCTGATCGGCGCTGTGCCCCACCAGCGCCCAGCCGCGCAGCTCGTCCTTCAGGCGCTTCACCTCTTCGTCGGAGCGCATCTCCGGCAGCACCACCGGCTCCATGATGGTACCCAGCACGCCGTCGGCCAGGATCAGCACCGGGTTGCGGTCACGCTGGGCATAGTCGAAGGCGGCGTAGGTCATGTCCACCGCCTCCTGCACCGTGGCGGGGGCAAAGACCATCATGCGGAAGCCGCCGTTGCCGCTGGCGCGGGTGGCCTGCAAATAGTCCTGCTGGGCGGGCTGGATAGCACCGATGCCGGGGCCGCCCCGCTGCACGTTGCAGTACACCATGGGGATACGGGCGCTGGCACAGAAGCTGATGCCCTCGCTCTTGAGGCTGATGCCGCAGGAGCTGGAGCTGGTCATGGCGCGGGTGCCGGTCTGGGCAGCGCCGTAGACCATGTTGACGGAGGCCACCTCGCTCTCGCCCTGCACGAACACACCGCCTACCTCCGGCATACGGCGGGCGAAATACTCCGGGATCTCGTTCTGCGGGGTGATGGGATAGCCGGCGAAAAACCGGCAGCCGCTGCGTACCGCCGCCTCGGCGATGGCCTCGCAGCCCTTCATGAATTTTCTTGCCATACCCACGCCTCCTTACTTATAGACCTCAATGGCTGCGTCGGGACACATACGCCCGCAGACGGCGCAGCCGATGCAGTTTTCGGGGTGAACGGCCACCACATAGGGGTAGCCCTTGGAGTTGACCTGCTGTCCCACGGCCAGCACGCCCTTGGGACAGAATTTCACGCAGTAGCCGCAGCTTTTGCAGCTCTCTGCGCGGATGGTGACTTGCGGCATGAGTTGTTCCTCCTTCTATTCGTCCGGTCCCATCTCCGGGACGGTGATGCGGGGTGTGATGCGCAGCAGCGGCAGGTCGGTGTGAGGCCGCACCTGCGCATACAGGGCGTCCGGCACGGCGGCGGCCTCCACGGTGACGTAGGGCGTCAACAGGGCGAGACCCTGCGCCAGTCCGTCCAGATACTCCTCCGCCGTGGTGTCCCGCCCCAGATTGGGGTTCAGCAGGAACCGGGGCGTCCGCAGGCGGGAGGCCCGCAGAACGGCGCTGAGCGTGCCGTCGATGTGCGCCGCCGTCCCCGACCACGGCCGGTAGGGGTTCACCACGAAGTATACGGCGGCGGTGCGCAGCAGGTGGGCGCAGCCGCCGATCAGCTTCGCGCCGTTATCGCCGCCGCCTACGTCCAGCAGAACGACGGCGCTTTCATCCATCAGCAGGGGGAGAAGTCCGCCCGCTTGCGTGGGGATATCGGCGTACTGCTCTGCAAAATGGACGGTGACGCCGCCCGCCTCCAGCAGCGCCGCCGCGTCCCGGGCGCGCATCAGGGGCTTTGTCTGGTCCAGATCGAAGAAATGGACGGCGTTGCCCTGCGCCGCCAGCGTCAGCGCCAGCTGCATGGCGATCTCCGACTTGCCGCAGCCCGCCTCCCCTAAAAAGACCAGCTTCCGCGCCGCTGGCAGAAAGTTCCCGCTCATGCCTGTGCGTCGGGAAGCACAAACTGCTTCGGGCGCTCATGTCCCTCCAGCACGCGGCAGGCGCCGGCGGCCAGCGCCTCCAGCTCGAATTCGCCCGCCATGATCTCCACCGGCGCGATGAAGGACAGCTTCTTCGTCAGATACGCGGCGACATACTTGGAGTGGGCGATGCCGCCGGTGAGGATGACCCGATCCACTTGTCCGTCCGCGGCGGCGGCCAGACCGCCGATGGCACGGGCGGCGCTGTACAGCATCCCGTCGTAGACCAGCTTGGCCTGTGCGTCGCCGTCGGCAATGCGCTTTTCCACCTCCCGGGCGTCGGCGGTGCCGAGATACGCCACAAGGCCGCCCTTGCCCCGGATGAAGTCCGTCATCTCTTTTTCCGTATACTTGCCGGAGTAGCACAGGCGCACCACCGGCTGAAGGCTGGCGCCGCCGAAGCGCTCCGGCGCGAACATCCACTCGTCGTCCCGGACGCCGTCTACCATTTTACCGCCGATGAACAGGCGGGCGGAGGCGCCGCCGCCCAGATGCAGCACGATGAGGCGGCAGTCCTCCAGCGGCTTGTGCAGCACCTCCTCGGCGCAGCGCCGCGCCATGGCGCGGCAGTTCAGGGCGTGACCCAGCATGGTGCGCCGGATCTCCGGCAGGCCGGTAATACGGGCCTCCTCCGTCATCTCGTCCACCGAGACGGGGTCGCAGATAAAGGCGGGGATGTGCAGGGGCTGCGCCAGCTCCAGCGCCAGCACACAGCCCAGATTGGAGGCGTGCGCCGCGTGATGGATGGTGTACATATAGTCCGCCATGCGCTGCTCCACCAGATAGGTGCCGGACTCGCAGGGCGGCAGCTGTCCGCCCCGGGCGCAGATGCCGTCCAGCTGCGCCGTGTCGAAGCCGTGGGCGGCCAGCGCCCGCTCAATGACGGCGCGGCGGAAGTCCACCTGCTCCATGACCCAGTGGAAGGGCGCCAGCTCCTCCCGGCTGTGGCGCAGCGTCTCGTCAAAGACCTTCTCCGCCCCGCGGAACACCGCGATCTTGGTGGAGGTGGAGCCGGGGTTGATGACCAGAATGCACTTGCTCATAGCTGTATCGGCCGGACGCGGGGCATCCGGCGCTCCTTTCCTGCAATATTCCGTCGGCAGGGGCATTTGCCGATGGGCGCGTGTTTTGTTATAGTATAAAAGACCCGCCGCTCCCGTGCAAGCGGGAATCCTTTCGCGGATCATGAAATTTCTGCGGAAAAAGCTTGCGGCGATGAAACATTTTGCCGTTCCCATGTGTATTCCCAGTGAAGGGCCCTTTCAAAACACAAGGAGATCGATCTATGACAGAGCAACAGTTTTCCCCTCTGGCAGAGCGATATATGGATACGGTGTTCCGGGTGGCGTACAGCTATCTGCGCTCCCCCGCCGACGCCGACGATGTGACCCAGGACGTGCTGCTACAGCTGTACAAAACGGACAAGGCGTTCGATGACGACGCCCATGTTAAGAACTGGCTGATCCGCGTCACGGTCAATCGATGCAAGAACGTGCTGCGCGCCCCGTGGCACAGGACGGAGGACATCGCCGACTACGAAAACAGTCTGTCCTTTGAGGAGCCCCAGTGCCACGAGCTGTTTGACGCGGTGATGGCGCTGGACAGGCGCTACCGGGTGCCGGTGCTGCTGTACTACTATGAGGGCTATCGCCAGAAGGAGATCGCCGGACTGCTGGACATACCGGAGGAAACGGTGCGTACCCGGCTGGCCCGGGCCAGAGAAAAGCTGAAGCACATTTTATCGGAGGTGCCGCAGACATGACAGAGCATGAACTTTTCCAGAAGACCTTCTCCACGCTGCACGCCTCCCCCGACACATTGATGGAGGTTCAGAAGACCATGGAGAACAGCAAAAAGACCCATCGTACCCTGCGCAGGGGCGTGGTGATCGCCATTGCCGCCGCCCTGACGCTGACGGTGGCCGCAGCCACCGGGGTGGTAACACTGATCAAGGCCAACGTGTCCCATGCCGACAAGGTGGACGACACCACCTACCACGCCTTTACCGACGATATGGACGCCTCCACCCCCACGGTGGAGGGCAACTCCGGTGAGCTCATCACTCTGCCGGACATGGAGCGCATCCCCGGTGACCGGGATACCGTGCAGCGTCTGGTGGGCGATTACCTCAGCAAGCTGGACGCCGAGCTCACCGTAGGCAGCACCACTATCACGCTGGAGACGTTCCTTGTCGACGAGAGCGGCTGCGGCATTCTGACCTACACCGTGGACGATCCCGAAGGCGTATCCTACGAGGACGCCGGCTACGGTGAGGTGTACAGCCTGCCGCTGGAGCCCCGCATGTACCTGCGCTCCCCCGACTACCAGCAGGGCGGCAGCGTCAACGTCAAGCTCCACGTGGACAAGACCACCAGCACCGCCACCCATCTGGACGTGGTGGCCTACTTTGCCGCCGGCGAGACGTATCAGAAGGGCGACAACTTCTACTTTACCGTTTACGACGGCGGCGGCGAGGGCCGGGAGCCCTACGCCGTGGCCATCCAGCCCCGCACCTACGCCCCTGTCCGGACGCTGACCGCCGCCGATGGCGAGGTGGTCCGCATCTCCGCCGTGGGCATCACCATGGACAACGCCTCCCCCGACCGGGAGCTGACCGCGCAGGAGCTGACGCTGCACTATGCCGACGGCACCTCCTATGTGGTGACCAGCGAGAGCCAGAACCTGATGAACTGGGTGCTGGGCTACATCTACGGCGACGGCGAGACCGCCCCCTTCGCTCACGCGGTATATATCTTCAACCGTATGGTGGACGTGGACACTGTTACCTCCGTGTCCTTCGACGGCCGCTGGTTCGACTTCACCGCCGAGCAGCACATCCCCGTGCAGCTGACCTACCTGCCCTGACCGGCACGGTTTTCTGCCGAGGTGGCGGAGGTCTTAAACAGTCAGAAACGGAGCGGCTTTCGCCGCTCCGTTTCTCATTTTTCAATGGAAAAAATGTGTGTGACCCTGCGCTCTCCCGTGGCTCGACAGTCTTATCAGCCGCAGGAGGCAAGGGGACTTGCTCGGTTTGTCAGTGCTGCATCATATTTGCCGCGAACTGCGCCGCCTCCTCCGCGATATGGGGCAGCTTTACCAGACTGCCCCGCTCGTTGGCGGTCTCCAGCAGGCAGAAGTGGGGCGGCAAAAAGAAGGACTTGTTCATGTTCAGGGAGGAGATCAGCTGCCGCGCCAGCAGGTCGCCGCCGGAGTAGCCGGACACCACCAGCCCGAACAGCCGCTTATCGTAGAGCCGGCTTTGCCGGAACAGCGCCGTTAGTCGGTTGACACAGGCGGTCAGGTTTGCCGCCAGCGCGTCGTTGTAGTTGGCGCACAGCATCACCAGCGCGTCACAGCGGCGGATGGCGGGATAGACCTCCTCCACCATGGGGCCGCCGTAGAAGCAGCCGCCCTGCTCCCCGAAGTGGAGGCAGGCGGTGTAGCTGCACCCGTTGCAGTCCGCCATGGTGCCGTTGCGCAGGCAGATCTCCTCCACCTCCACCGTGTCCGGCAGGGCGCTTTTCACCAGCTCCCACAGGGCCAGCGTATTGGAGGTGCTGCGCTGGGAGGCGTGGAGCGCCAGAATGCGCCGGATGGGGGCAGGCTTCTCCCAGCCCTCCAATCGCTCGATCAGCTCGGCCACGGCGGTATGGAAGGCGGTGACCTCGTCGGTGCCGCCGATCTGCGCCTGGGTGCGGAAATTCCGCAGGGAGCCGGTGGCCTCCACCAGCGGGCGGCCGATAAAGGCGCAGCCGGACTGGTTGGCGGCGAACACCATGTCCCGCGCCACGTCCTTGGTATAGAATTCGCCCACACCGGTGACCACCAGCCCCGCCACACAGCCGTGGAGCAGCGTCAGGCTCCGGCGCAGGCGGGAGAGCATCCGGTAGTAGGACTCGTTGCAGCCGCCCTCGTCCAGCGCCACGGCGAACAGCAGCCGCCGCCCCGCCAGACCTTCCAGCCCGTCATCCGGGTCGCGGAAGGTGCTGCCCGCCGGCAGCAGCGGCGTCAGCAGCTGGCGCAGCGGCGCACTGTGACCGTTTTCCGGCAAAAGTACCGTCAGCATGGCGCATCCCTCCTCAGTCGATGGCGCGCAGCCGCGCCGCCGTCGTGTCAAGGCGTTTTTGCAGGGCATCCGGCAGCGTCAGATGCTCCACCTCGATGCCCGACGGTGTCAGGCGCTGTCGGCAGCCCATGAAAATGCCGTCCATGTATACGGAGGCGTAGTGCCACTGTCCCCGCAGCAGCGCCAGCAGTGTCAGCGCGCCGGAGCTGAGAGCCGGGGCCACATAGGGCTTATAGCCCAGCTTCCGCATCTCCAGATTGGCGTGTGCCACCCTGTCCGTCAGTTCCCGGGACAGGGCATCGTCGTAGTGCTCGATGGAATTGGCCAGTACCAGATCCTCCCCGTGGGGGCCGAAGGCCCGGCCCTCCGTGAGGTAGCCTGCGAACCGCTCGTCCCTCCCAGCAAAGTACAGCGCACGGGCGTGCATGACGCCGAGGCCGAAGCCCCGCACCTGACAGGGCAGCAGCCCTCCGCCGTCCGGCCTGCCGTTTTCACTGCGATCACTCTCTTGCAGCACGGCGCGGCACAGAGGGTCCACCGGGTCGCTGACCACGCAGAAAAGTCCCTTGTAGCCCTTATCCCGGGCCATACGGGCGTAGACGGCGGCCAGCTCCCGGTTCAGCCCATACTGCGCCATGCGCACGTCGCCGCCGGTGACGGAGGTGTCCGGCACCATCCGGGAGGCGCAGAACAAAAACACGTCCCCGTCAAATACCTGCTCCGGCTGGATGATGTCCACCGGCGGCATGGACGCGCCGTCCGGCCATTGGATCTGGTTCAGCTCGAACTCCCAGCGCTGTGCCGCGCCGGGGCGCACATCGCAGATGCCGATGGACGAGATGACGTCGCCGCCCATGAGACGCAGGCCCATCAGCAGGGTGCTGCCCACGTCACCCAGCGCCAGCAGGGTGACGCGCACCTTCTCCGGCAGGTGCAGCACGCCGCCGGAGGCATTGTCAAAGCCAAGGGTAAACCCGTTCATATCGTTTCTCCTTTCCCGTCAGTCCGCCGGGCGCATCCGCTTCAAAAGCTCGATATCCCCCTCCAGACAGGCGGAGGCGGCGCGGCTCACGTCGTAGGTGATGCAGCCGCCCTTGTCGGGACACAGGGGCAGCACCACCGCCTCGCCCAGCCGGTTCAGCGTCAGATTGCGGGCGTAGAGGCTTCGGAACTCCGTCTCCAGCGCCAGCAGGATATCCCGTGCATTTTCCAGACAGCACAGGCTCAGCTCCCACGCGGTGCGGCCATCCATGGGGGAAAACTCCGGCGCGGCGTAGGGCAAAATGCGGTTCACAGACGGCTGAAGCCCGCCGGGGAGCCGCTCGGTGCGGCGGACGGTGTCGCCGCCGATAAAGGGGTACAGCGTGGATTCCACGAACCGCATCCGCAGGTTGGGCAGGAAGTAGATGCCGTCCACCGGATAGCCAAGCTGCTCCATAAGATCCCGGCCCACGCCGGTGAGATAGCCAACCAGCACCTGATCCACCGGTGTGCGCGTCTCCTCCAGCAGCGGTGCCAGACGGCGGATGCGCTTGCCGTCGTGGAGCATATCGTCCACCAGGATCACCGGCCGGTCGAAGGCGCGGATGGTGCGTACCTGATCGGCCAGCGGCGAGTAATCAGGGTAGGCCTCGATGGAGTAGGCGCTGAGATCGGGCTCGTAGACCTTGTCGGTACGCAGCGTCTTGGTGACGGTGTTGGGCACCGCCACGCCCCGCAGGATCTTGCCGTAGGGTACGCAGATATCGGGGCCGAGGACGCGGGGGGTAACGGGCGCCGCCGGTACGCCGTTGCGCTGGGTGATGCGCTGGAGCAGCCGGTGGTAGATGACGCCGGCGGACAGGCTCAGCACCAGCGAGCCGGGCTGCAGGCAGGTCAGCGCCGCCTGTAACCGCCGGTGGGCGGCGGCGACGGCGGCCACCACCTGGGGCGCTGTGTTCAGCGGCGCCTTGATGGCAGTGTCCACGTTGCGGCTGAGGACGATGGGACAGCGCATATCCACACCCAACACGTCATAGCCGTCCCGGTGCTGGATGGGGACAAAGCCCTGCAGCTGCATGAGCTGCCTGCCATAGCCGGATACGGCGCCCTCCAGCGGACAGTACAGCGCGTAGGTATACTCCCGGCTAAGGGCGGTGGTCAGCACCTCCGTCAGCAGGAGCTGGCCGAAATCCAGCTGCCGCTGGCCCTTGGGGACGAACAGACCGCTGAGCAGCAGGGTACGGCCTCCGGCGTTCTGGCGGACGATGCCGCTGAGGGCCGGGTCGTTCAGCCGCGCAAACAGGTGCTGGGAGTCCAGACAGCGGTAGGACGCGGCGCCCAGCACCTCGCCGCTGACGCCGTCGCAAAGCAGCATGAGCTCGTCGTCGCTATCCGTCAGACGGCGGCGCATGGTGGCGGCGGAGGCGGGGAAGATCCGCCGGAGCAGGGTGTCTGTCCGCTCCTCCGGGCCGGAGCAGGAGATGAAGGTCAGATCCTCCGTCCGCAGCACCGGTTTATCCTGCGGCTCCCGCAGGTACAGACCCTGCCGGTAGATGAACTCCTGCGCCATGGGGTCGATGAGGTTGGACACGTCCCGGTTGGCGTCCACCGCCTCCCGGATGCGGGTGGAGCTGATCTCCTCCAGCTGGGGCGGCAGCGTCAGCTCCACCACATGGCCGGTGATGCAGCGGTAGTCCGCCGGCTCGGCGCCCGGCTCGGTGCGGCGGAAAATCACATGGTCAAAGGTGTGGATGGAGTCCGCCGTGGGCGCTTTGCGGTAGGAGGAGGCATGGGCCACCACGTCGCTGCCCACCACGATGGAAACGCGCCGTCCCGGAAATGCCTGCCGCAGCCGGTGCAGGTTGTCGGGGTTGGCGATGTTCACCGGGAAGTCCTCCGGGAAAAGATGGACGTGGAACTCGTTGGCCACGGACATGGCCGCGATGCGGCGGCGGATGCGGGTGGGCTGTGTGCGCTTGGACCAGGAGAATTCGTCGATGGCCAGCAGCACCTCGAAGCCCGCGTCCCGGATGGCACGGACGATGCCCTTGTGGGACAGAGTGAAGGGGTCGAAGGTGCCGGGGAAGAACGCCACAGGCCGGGGCGCGCCGAAGTCAAAGCCCTCCCGGAACAGCTGCTCCTCCGTCATGAAGCGGTAGAGTTTGCCCAGCATGGCGGCCCGGTAGTAGAACGTCAGCCCGTCGTCCGGCTCCTCGTCGTAGGCGGCCAGCAGCTTGCGCTCCGTCAGCACAAAGGCGCGGCACTTCTCGTGGTCGCCCAGCTCCATCGAGCCGAAGACCCGGCGGCCCAGCACATACAGAGCCTCCTGCCGCACGGCGTTGTCGATACCGTACAGTCCCCGCATCAGCATACCCAGCAGCCGCTGCCGGCGGCGGCGATAGGCATCGTCCGTCTCCGGAAAGCGGGTGCGGTAGGCGTCATACGTTTCATAGATGATGCCCACGGTGTCCAGCACGGAGGCGGCCACCCGGCTGTCGGAGGCGCTGAGGTTGACCCACAGGTCGTCCAGCACCTCGTCCAGCTCGGCGGGAGGCAGCCACAGGGCGAAGCGGCCCAGATAGTCGGGGATATATTTGGTGAACTCCTGCTGCCCCAGCTCCAGACCGCGGCACAGCTCCACCGCCACCTCGTTGCGCTGATCCACCGTCAGCCGGGGCGCCAGCTCCAGCAGGGCGCTGCCGGCGCTGTGGCGCACGGTGACACGGTCGCTGACCTTGATGAGGTTGGACAGATGGGTGGCGATATGCAGCGCGGGGCTGCTGCCGCTGCGGGCAAAGTCCGTCAGCAGGCGGATATTGGCCTGCTTGGTGATCCACGGCGTGGCGGTTTTCAGATTGTCCAGAAAGATCTCGGATACGGCGTCATCCGGCAGGGTGATGGGGGCGCCGTCTTGCAGCACATCCTCCCGCAGCAGCCGGAGGGTAGTGCTGCCGCCGCAGTCCATGCGTGCCAGCACCCGCAGCGGCCCGGCGGACCGGGGCGACGACCGGTGCAGACGATCCAGCAGCAGTACGGCAGCGGTACGCACCTGCACGTCCTGCCGGACAGAGAGGGCCTCCGCGAACCGCAGCAGCAGAGCCCCGTGGCGGGCATACACCGTGTCCGGCAGGGAGACCGCCGCGTCCAGAAGCTGGAACGCCGTGGCGTCATCCAGCTGGTCGGGGCGGCGGTAGTAGGAGAACAGCGGCGTCAGGAAGCGCTCCTCCCTTCCGGCGGCGTGCTGAAGCAGGGAGGCGACCACGAATTTCAGGGTATAGCCGATCCAGCGGCGATGCTGGGGCATCAGCTTGTGATCGGGATAGATGATCTTGTCCAGATACAGCTTCCACTGATCCAGATCGGTGACGCCGCGGGGGTCGGGACGGCTGCCGGCGGGACGCTCCTTGGCGTAGCCGGCGTGGAAGCCGCCGATGATTTCACCCAGCAGCGCCGCCGCCTGACGGCGGATGTCACCCTCCCGGTGCATCAGCAGCTCATAGAGGAAGGCCAGTGTCTGTACCTTCTGGGGGATGTGCAGGTACAGAGAGTAGGATTCAAATACGCCCAGATAGGCGCGGAGACGACGCCAGTTAGTCTCGCCGCGAGCCAGCTCCAGCAGTTGGGCAAAGCTGCGCTGGCCGGTAAGGCGGCTCATCAGCTCCATATTGTGACCCACGCACTGCATGGTCAGGGCGTGGAGCGCCTCATCATCAGTCATGAGGGCAGTCTGCTTCTCCGGGCGGGGCGGCGTGTCATGCCCTTGCAGCGTCACATCCACGCCCCGGTCGACCATGAACTGCTCAAAGTCCCGCAGCCGGGCGTAGACCCGCATATACCGGCATCGCTTGGCATCGTCCACGCCGTCCAGCTTGGACAGGATCACATCGAAGGCCTCCGCCAGCGAGGAGATGCGGGTGATCTCCCGCCCGTCGGGATCGCGGCTCTGCTTTACCCGGAAATCCGCGTAGATCAGCAGCAGCGATTCCACCGACAGATAGTCCGGCTCCAGATCCCAGACGGAGTGGTTGGCGGCCACATGGCCGATGTCGGTGATACGGCGGCGGCGGAACCACAGGTCGGTGTAGTAGTAGTGCAGGTAGGGTACCCGCTCGCCGGGGCGGCAGCCGAATTTGCCGATATCGTGTCCGGCGGCGCTGCCGGACACCAGCGCCAGATCCAGCGGGATACCGGCCCGGCGCAGGCCGCGGGCGGCGGTCATGGCCACATGGTGGACACCGGCGATATGCTCCAGCGTGCGGTAGGGCGTGGCCTCCAGCCCCAGACGCATCAGCTCGTAGACGTACTCCCGCTTCCAGCTCCGCAGCATCTGGCCGAGGCTGGCGGCGCAGGCACAGCCGGATAGCTCCTCCTCCGTGGGGAAGTCGAAGGTCCAGGCCGGGTCACGGGGCAGCAGCTCATCCTCCGCTGCAAACAGTACCTGCAGGACAGAGAGAAAAAACACAGCGCCGGCGGCGCAGGACGTGTCCGCGTCCTCCTCCGGATACAGCAGGCGGCAGGCGAAATCGTAGGTGTACGCCAGCCAGCCCCGCGCGGGCTCCTGCCCGCCGCTGAGGGCGTCCAGCTCCGGGCGGCACAGCGCCAGCACCTCGGCGCAGCGCAGCCGTACCCCGTGGAACAGCGGGGCAAAGCGCTGCATATAGTTCTCCGCCTCCAGCGCCCGGGCAAAGGACTCCCCATCGGGGAGCCAGTCCGCCGCCGGGCGGTTGGTCAGGCGGCGGCGCAGAGCGCCGTTCATCTGCCGGATGCGTTTTTTTGTCATGGCGATCCCTCCTGCGTCAGAGGCGCACCGCCCGGAAAAACGCCGGGCGGCGGCAGTTTTCATCAAATATTTTATGCCATGAGCGCAGGCGCTGTCAACATTTTCCCGCCCGCAAACTTATACAGCCCTTAAACCTTTGTTCATGTTTTATTCACATTTGCGAAAAAGGGGCATGGTATGATAAAAGCGACTTTTTTTCGGCGGATATACCCACGTTTTGCGGAACATTTTTCCGGGGCGCTCCGTCATAGAAGTATGTGAGATACTGCGGCGTGCCGCAGAGGAAAAGCAAAGGAGATATAGAAAAGATGAAGAAAGCTGCATTCATTCTGGCGCTGGTCATGCTGCTGGGCGTAGCGGCCGGCTGCGGCGAGAGTAACGGCGAGGCATCCGTCCAGTCCGTCTCCATGATCTGCGGGATCGGCACCGCCGGCCTGACAGACCGGTTCGCAGGCGTGGTCAGCGCAATGGGCGAGACAAATATCAAAAAGGACGACTCCCTGACCATCGGGGAGATCAAGGTCAAGGTGGGCGACGCCGTCAAGGTGGGCGATGTGCTTTTTACCTATGACATGAGCCAGCTTGAGATCAGCCTGGAGGAGGCGCAGCTGGCGCTGGATGATCTGAAGGACACGCTCGCCGACAAGGAGAAGGAGAAGGAGCAGGCCGAGGCCGCGTTGAATGAGATCGAGGACGACACCGAGAGAAACAAGACCCTTGGACAGATCCGCCAGATCAATCTGGATATCCGCACTACTAACCGCAGCATCACGGAAAAGGGCCGGGAAATCGAGAAGATACAGAACAATATGAAGAACAGCTCCGTCAAGGCGGAGGTGGAGGGCGAGGTCAAGAGCGTCAATCCCAACGGCGGCACCGACGACCGGGGCAACGCCCTGCCGCTGATCTCCATCGTCCAGACCGGCGGCTTCCGGGTCAAGGGCTACGTCAATGAGAGCAATGCGTCGGTGCTGAACGAGGGCGCCAAGGTAGTCATCCGCGCCCGCACCGGCAATCAGACCTGGAGCGGCGCCATCACCAGCATCGACTGGAACAACCCGGCGCAGAGCGGCGGCAGCAACTACTACGATGGCGGCTCCAGCGACACCGGCACCTCCAGCAAATATCCGTTCTATGTGGAGCTGGACAGCAGCGACGGACTGCTGCTGGGCCAGCACGTGTACATCGAGCCGGATCTGGGCCAGAGCGACAGCCCCGCCGGCATCCAGCTTCCGGCCGGCTTTATCAACGACGCCGACACCTCTCCGTGGGTGTGGGCGCAGGGCAGCAACGGCAAGCTGGAGAAGCGCAGCGTGACGCTGGGCGAATACAACGGCGAGCTGGATACCTACGCCGTGACGGACGGCCTGACGGCCTCGGACTATATCGCCTACCCCGACGACACGCTGAAGGCCGGTATGACCTGCGTCACCTATGATGAGAGCACCTTCGAGCCGGATGACAGCGTCACCACACCGGGCGGCGACATGGACGGCATGGACGGCATGGATAGCATGCCCGGCGGCACGGATGGTATGGACGGTGGCATGGATGGCATGGACGGCATGACCGGCGGCACGGACATTCCGGAGGATATGCAGACCGCGGATGCGCCGGTGGAGGGTTGAGTATGATCCTTGAAATGCGCGATATCTGCAAGGACTACCCCATGGGAAAATCCGTGAACCACATTCTCAAGCACATCGATCTGGATGTGGAGGCGGGGGAGTATCTTGCCATTATGGGTCCTTCCGGCAGCGGAAAGACCACGCTGATGAATCTCATCGGCTGCCTGGACGTACCTACCAGCGGCAGCTATCTGCTGGGCGGGCAGGACATCACCAAATGCACCCCCAAGCAGCTGGCGGAGGTGCGGAACAAGCAGCTGGGCTTCGTGTTCCAGTCCTTCAACCTGCTGCCCAAGCTGACGGCACTGGAAAATGTGGCGCTTCCCCTGCTGTACGGCGGCGTGAAAAAGGCCGAGCGGCTGGAGCGCGCCCGGGAGGCGCTGGAGACGGTGGGACTTGCCGATCGTGTGGACCACCGGCCCGATCAGCTCTCCGGCGGACAGTGCCAGCGTGTGGCCATTGCCCGCGCCATCGTGGGAAAGCCCCAGCTATTGCTGGCTGACGAGCCCACCGGCGCGTTGGACTCCGCCAGCGGTGCAGCGGTGATGGAGCTGTTCCAGCAGCTCCATGACAGTGGCTCCACCATCATTATGATCACCCACGATCAGGGCATTGCACAGCATGCCCACACCATTATGAACATCCGCGACGGTGTGCTGTCAGGAGGTGCGTTCCATGAATAAAACCCTGAAAAAGACGCTGCTGATCGCGGGCATTACCGTGGCGGTATGTGCCGCCGTCTGGGGCGGTCTGACGCTGGCGCGGAACGCCCAGCGGGGCGACGTCAACGTGTATCAGGTATCCGATTTTGCCATGACCGACTACTGGGGCGACACCGCCAACACCAGCGGCACCGTGAACACGGATAAATTACAAAAGATCTATATCTCCGAGACCCAGGAGGTCAGTGCGATCTACGTCAAGGAGGGGCAGAACGTCAAAAAGGGCGATAAGCTGCTGGCCTACGACTCCTCCCTGTCTCAGGCGCAGGTGGAGCAGGCGGAGATCGATCTGGACACGGCACAGCTCAACGCCAAGGCCGCCAAGCAAAATCTGGAGCTGTACAAAATAGCGGAGGACAAGGAAAAGCTGCAGATCGAATACGACGCCCAGTACGCCAAGCTGGAGGCTCTGATCCAGGCGCAGGACAAGGAGGCGGGCCGCTACGAGCCTGTGAAGGAGGGCCTGCTTTCTGTCGAAGGCAGCAACGGCAAAACAAAGTCGACGCCGCTGTACTATCAGATGCTGGAGGACAACGGCACGCAGGAGTACTACCTGACGGACGAGTTCATCCGCACGAAGATCCTCAAGCACCGCACCAGCGCCTATGTGGTGCTGGTGGAGAAGGCGGGCAACGTGAACAACGGCGCCGTCACCTGCTACGGTATGTACCTTGTGGCAGATGACACCGCCGCACCGGTGAAGCTGAAGATGCTCAACGACCTGCCGCCCTACGAGGACGCCTACTCCACGAAGAACACCAAGGAGATCAAGGAGGCCAGAGAGAAGCTGGACAAGATCAAGGAGCTGCTGGACACCTCCCTCACCAAGGAGGAGCTGAAGGCGCTGATCGCCAGCACCGAGAAGGAGGTCTATTCCACCCAGCGTGCCGTCCGGCGGGCGCAGATCGAGCTGGATAAGAAGAAAAAGGAGCTGGGCGACGGCAACGTGTACAGCGAGATCGACGGCGTTGTGAAGGCCGTGCGGGACGCGAAGGAGGCCTTCAACAACAGCGAGCCTGTGGTGGAGGTCTCCGGCGGCGGCGGTTACTACGTTACCGGCACCATCGGCGAGCTGGATCTGGGTACCGTCAAGATCGGCGACACGGTGCAGATCAGCAGCTGGATGACCGGCGCAAGCTGTGAGGGCAAGATCGTGGAGATCAGCGATTTCCCCACGGACAACGGCAGCTCCTGGGGCGGAGACTCCAACAGCAACGTGTCCTACTACCCCTTTAAGGTATTTGTGTCCGAGGACGCCGACCTGCAGGCCGGCGACTATGTGGATATGTCCTATCAGAAGACCGTGGCAACCGACGGCCCCAGCCTATACCTGCAAACCATGTTCATCCGCTCCGAAAACGGCAAGAGCTATGTGCTGGCACGGGGTGAGGACGGCAAGCTGGAGCAGCGCTGGATCCAGACGGGCCGCGACCTGTGGGGCAGCTACACCCAGATCCGCGGCGGCTTGACGGTGGACGATTATGTGGCGTTCCCCTACGGCCGTGACGTGAAGCCCGGCGCCGCCACGGTGGAGGCCACGGCGGATCAGCTGTACGGCGGTATGTAAGGAGGGCGAAGGTATGTTAGAAAATATCAATCTCGCCTTTCAGGGCGTTTGGAGCCACAAGTTGCGGTCATTCCTGACCATGCTGGGCATTATCATCGGCATTGCCGCCATCATCACCATCGTGTCCACCATTCAGGGCACCAACGAGCAGATCAAGGAGAACCTGATCGGCGCAGGCAACAACGTGGTGCGCGTCCAGCTGACGCAGGACGGCAATCAGGTGGAGCTGGGCTATATGGCGCTGCCCCAGGGCGTCAGCGTCATCACCGAGGAGATGCGCGATGAGATGAGCAAGCTGGACAGCGTGGCGGATGTGGCGCTGTACCACCAGCGCCAGTGGCCCGACGGTGTGTACGTGGGCAACAACTCCTTCAGCGGCAACCTGTACGGCATCGACAGCCACTATCTGGCCGCAGCGGACTATGCTGTCAACTATGGCCGGGGCTTCAGCGCGTCGGACTTTGCCGCCTGCCGGAAGGTGGCGCTCATCGACACCAAGACGGCGCAGAGTCTGTTTCAGGGTGAAAACCCCATCGGCGGCACCATGGAGATCTCCGGCGAGCCGTTCACCGTGGTGGGCGTGATCTCCCCGCGGGTGACATCCGAGCCGGTGATCAACAACCTCAACGACTACTATATGTACACCGGCAATACCTCCGGCACGGTGTTTATCCCCGATAGCTGCTGGCCCATCGTCTATCGCTATGACGAGCCCCAGTCCGTGGCGGTCCGCGCCACGTCCACCAACGATATGACCACCGCCGGCAACAACGTGGCGGAGTATCTGAACGGTCATGTTATCTCCGGCGACACGTTCAAGTACCAGTCCAAGGACCTGCTGGAGCAGGCCAGCCAGCTGCAAAGCCTGTCCGAAAGCTCCAACAAGCAGCTGATCTGGATCGCCGCCATCTCTCTGGTGGTGGGCGGTATCGGCGTGATGAACATCATGCTGGTGTCGGTGACGGAGCGTACCCGCGAGATCGGCCTGAAGATCGCCATTGGCGCCCAGCAGAGCCGGATCCGCTGGCAGTTCCTGACGGAGGCGGCGGTGCTGACCAGCATGGGCGGCATACTGGGCGTAGGCTGCGGCATCGGCCTTGCGGAGATGATGTCCCACGTCATGAGCACGCCGGTGGCCATCAGCGTACCGGCCTGCATCATCGCCGTGGCCTTCTCCATGTGCATCGGCGTGGTATTCGGCTTCGTACCGGCGGTGAAGGCCTCCAAGCTCAACCCCATCGAGGCGCTGCGCCGCGAATAAAAAAACACACAAAAAAGAAAGACCTGCCCGGCAGGTCTTTCTTTCTTGCTTTTTTCAGCGGGTGGTGGGCGGCGGCGCGTTCCAGCCGTCGGGGAAGTTGGCCAGCACCCAGCGGCGGGTGTGGTCGATAAAGGCGCGGGTACTGTTGGACAGGGCGTTTTTGTCCTTGACGCAGACGCCGATGTTCCGGTAGAAGGGCTGGGGCAGAGAACAGGCCACCAGCGGGTAGGCGCAGCGGTAGAGCATCAGCTCCTCCATGATGCTGATGCCCAGTCCGTTGGACACCATGGCTAGAATGGTCTGGTCCTGCTGAACGGTGTACTGGATCTTCGGCGTGATGCCCAGCGTGTCGAACACCGCCTGTATCTCGTAGTCATCCCCCTCGTCCAGCAGGATCAGGGGGTACTTCTCCAGCGCCTCCGGCGGGAAGGGGTCGGCGCCGGCCAGCGGGTGTCCGCAGGGGACGATGACCTTCCACTGATCCTGCTGCAAAAGCCAGCAGTCCAGATACTTTTCCGCCGGGGCGGGCAGGCTGATAAAGCCGCAGTCCGCCTGCCCGTTGAGTACCCAGTCGCTGATCTCATTGTTGAAGTTGGAGGGCAGCAGCTCAAATTCGATGCGGGGGTACAGCTCCTGAAATGTCTTGAGAATGTTGGGCAGCCACTTTTCCGACACACTGGTGAAGGTGGCGACCTTCACCAGACCGGTTTCCATCCCTCGCAGGTCGGCGGCCCGCTGCTCCAGCTGGTGCTGCATGGCGCACATCTTCTCAAAATAGGGCATCAGCGCCCGGCCGTCCGCTGTGGGGGTGACACCGCCGTGACTGCGGATGAGCAGGGAAACGCCCAGCTCCTCCTCCAGCGAGCTGATGGCATGGCTGATGCCGGACTGGGTAAAGCTCAGCTCCCGCGCCGCCGCTGTAAAGCTGCCGCGCTCCACCGTTTTCAAAAAGATCTGGTATTTTGCCACGCTCATGCGCCCACGCTCCTCTCTTTGCGCCAGTATACCACACCGTGTTGTGCGGTGCAAAGTATTTTTCATGATTTTGATGAATATGATGCGTTTTACAAATTGAATATTGTATGATACAGTAAAGATACATTAAAGAGACGTTAAGAATTCAACAGAAAAGGAGGCGCTGAAGCATGGGTCCGAATGTTATGTTGGCAGCTCTGGCCGGTCTTCTTCTGGTGGTCGGCATCGTCAGCAGAGTCACAGACAAGTAAAACTTTTCTTTTCCCTGTTATGCATAATCCCGCCCGGAGGGACCTCCCCAAGCCTCCGGCACGACAGTCCCGCGCAGTGCGCGGGGCTGTCGCTTTTTCCGGGGCGGTACGGCAGAAAAGAAAAGCTTCCTATATCATTCCGTGTTTTCCTGTGGTATAATCGCCGCAGAACGGCTGCCGCATAAGGCGGCCGCAAAGAAAAAAGAGGTATCGGGACATGACACAGAAAAAGACGCATACGCTGTCGCTGCTGGCGGCACTGACCTCCGCCGTGATCTTCGGCATGAGCTTTATGTTCTCCAAGCTGGCGCTGGAGGTGGCGGCGCCCACGGTGCTGCTGGCCTTTCGGTTCACCGTGGCGGTGGCGGCCATGTCGCTGGTCATCTTAGTCAATGCGCTGGTAGGAAAGCTCCGGGGGCGGCCGCTGTTCGCCTTTTCCCTGCGGGGCAAGCCGGTGTATAAGCTGGTGCTGCTGGGCATCGTGCAGCCGGTGGCGTATTTTATCTTCGAGAACTACGGTATCCTGTACACCTCCTCGGCGGTGGCGGGTACCATCATCGCCGCCGTGCCGGTGTGCTGCATCCTCATGGATGTGCTGGTGCTCCACGAGCGGGTGACGCTGAAGCAGGTGCTGTGCGCGCTGGGCGCCATCGGCGGCGTGGCGCTGATCTCCGTGGGCGGCGCCATGATGGTCTCCGCGCTGGGTATGCTGTTTCTGGTGCTGACCATGCTCAGCGATACGCTGTACTACGGCATCAGCCACAACGCCGCCAAGCGCTTCACCCCCTTTGAGATGACCTACGTCATGTTTATCGTGGGCATGGTGGTGTTCATCCCGGTGGGACTGATCTATGCCGGCGGGCTGCACAGCCCCCTCATCACCGAGCCCATGCACGACGGCGGCTTCTGGGTAGCGGTGCTGTATCTGGGGCTTTTGTCCTCGGTGCTGGCCTACGGCCTGCTGAACTTCGCCAACAGCCATCTGTCCGTGTCGGAGACGTCGCTGTTTTCCAACGTGACAACGGTGGTATCGGTGCTGGCAGGCGTGGTGCTGCTGAAGGAGCCGTTCAGCGTGTGGCAGATGCTGGGCGTGGCGGTGATCCTGGTCTGCGTATTCGTCGCCAACGTATCCGGCGGCAAGGAAGCCTGACGATTTTTTACAGGAGGTGCTGCGATGTACAAGAACGAGACGCGCTATGCGCTGATAAACGGCGCCCTGCTGGACGGGACGCGGGACATGACCCCCCAGACCGGCAAGATCGTCTGTGTGGAGGGCGGTAAGATCGCCGCCGTCACCGATGGCCCTGTACCCGCCGGGTATGAGCCGGTGGATCTGGCGGGACGGCACATCCTGCCGGGACTGATCAACCTGCACGTACACCTGCCGGCCTCCGGCAAGCCGAAGAAAAAGCCCTCCGACCCGAAAAAGCTGGTGAAGCTCATCACCTCCAACGGCCTTATGCGCCGGGTGGGCGTCAAGCTCTGCGAGAGCTACGCCAGAACGGAGCTGCTCAGCGGCGTCACCACCGTCCGTACCGTGGGCGGCGTGGCGGACTTCGACACCATCATCCGCGAAAAGGCGGCGGCAGGCGAGATCCTCAGCCCCCGGGTGGTGGCCTCCAATATGGCGGTATCCGTGCCGGGCGGCCACATGGCCGGCTCGCTGGCCTATGAGGCACGGACGCCGGAGGAGGCGGCGGCCTACGTGGAGCGGATCGCGGCGGAAAAGCCCGACCTCATCAAGCTGATGATCACCGGCGGCGTGATGGATGCCGAGGTGGTGGGCGAGCCGGGCGTCCTGCGGATGGAACCGGCACTGGTGAAGGCCGCCTGCGACAGAGCCCACGGGCTGGGCATGAAGGTGGCTGCCCATGTGGAGAGCCCGGAGGGTGTCCGGGTGGCGCTGGAGAACGGCGTGGACTCCATCGAGCACGGCGCCAAGCCGGATGAGGATATCCTGCGCCTGCTCAAGGAGCATGGCGCGTTTCAGGTGGCTACCCTCTCCCCCGCCATCCCCTATGCGCTGTTTGACCGCAGCGTCTCCCACGCCACCTACGAGCAGCAGGAGAACGGCAAGGTGGTGCTGGAGGGTGTGATCGCCATGGCCCGGGCGTGTCTGGAAAACGACATCCCCGTGGGACTGGGCACCGATACCGGCTGCCCCTACGTCACCCACTACGATATGTGGCGGGAGCTGTGCTACTTCGTGAAATACTGCGGCGTGACGCCCGCCTTCGCGCTGCACAGCGCCACGCTGCTCAACGCCCGGCTGGCGGGCATCGACAGCGTCACCGGCTCCGTGGAGGCGGGGAAGGCCGCCGATCTCATCGTGTGCGACCGGGATCCGCTGGCCGATCTGTCGGCGCTGCGGAGCCTGCACATGGTCATCAAAGACGGCGTCCGCATCGAGCATCCCGCCGTAAAGAAGATTCCGGAGGTGGAGCGGGAGCTGGATAAGTTCCTGTGAGATGCACCGCATATACAAGAAGTGAAAACGGGACGACCCCATCGGGTCGTCCCGTTTGCTATTGCTCCGGCATAGTTCTTACAGCGCTAATTCCTTCAGCACGCCGCGGCACTTGGCGTTGGCGGCAAACACCGACGAGGGGTGCAGCACGTCCAGCGGCGTATCCGCCAGCGTGGTGACGGTGCCGCCGGCCTCCGCCACGATCAGACTGCCGGCAGCGTAGTCCCACGGGGACAGACGGCACTCGTAGAACAGCTCCACCCGTCCGGCTGCCACCTGACACAGATCCAGCGCTGCCGCCCCGAAGCGGCGGAAGTCCAGACCCTTTTCGTATAGCTGCCGCATCAGGGAGAAGCTGCGCTCCGTCAGACTGCGGTCGTAGATGGTGGAGCCGCAGAGGAACACGGCGTGTGCCATGTCCTTGTCGCTGACGCGGATGGGAAGACCATTGCAGAACGCGCCGCAGTCCTTCTGGGCGGAGAACAGCTCGTCGGCAAAGGGGTCGTAGACCACGGCGTACTCCACCTGCCCGTCGTGGGCCAGCGCCACGGAGATGTTGCTGTAATGCAGGCGGCGGACAAAGTTGGTGGTGCCGTCGATGGGGTCGACGATAAACGTCCACGGCTGAGTCAGCTTCGCGTGATCCCCCTCCTCGCCGAAGAAATCCGCTTCCGGCAGCAGCGTCAGCAGCTCCCGCTTCAAAAAGCCCTGCACCGCCACATCGTACTTGGTGACAAGGTCGGCGGCGCCGTTCTTCTCCGTGGTGACCTGCTCGATGTCATGAGCCTCCCGCACCATATCTCCGGCGCACCGGACGATGCGCTCCAACTCCTGCAGCATATGTTCCTTCATAGGGTATCCCTCCTGATGACTGTTCCGGCCTGTGCGCCGGTGTATGTATCGTGTATGACCGCAGACTCTCCTGCCACCAGCACGGCGTCCAGTCCGGACGCCATCCGGCAGGGGTGCTGATAGTCGCCGTTTTCCCGGAGCTGCGCCGGGTCAAAGACGCAGAGATCCGCGTCCATACCGACAGCAACGGTCCCCTTGCCCCGCAGACGCAGCGCCTTGGCGGGGAGCGCCGTCATCTTCCGGACGGCCTGCTCCGGCGTGAGGATGTGCTTTTCTATGACAAAGTGGCGGATGAGCCGGGGGAACGTACCGTAGACACGGGGATGGGGCATCCCCTCCGTGGGGTAGGTGGCGTCGGAGATCAGGTTGGACAGCTCACTTTGCAGAATGGCGGCGATGTCCTCCTCTGAGGCCATGAAGTCGATCATGGTGATCTGGCAGTCCTCCCGTACCAGCAGGTCGCAGCAGCAGTTCAGCGGATCCTGCCCCGTCAGCGCCGCGATCTGGGCAAGGCTCTTGCCCAAAAACGGGTGATCCTCCGGACAGTGGAGGCTGGTGAGATAGATGCCGTCCCAGCCCGCCAGACGGGCAATATCGTCGAAGCCGTCGCCTGTCTCGATGCGCTGTGCCAGCTCCCGCCGGGCGGCGGGGTCCCGGAGACGGCGCACCACCGCGTCCATGCCGCCCTCCAGAAACTCCGGCGGCAGGATGTGCAGCAGCTGGGTGGAGCCGGCGGTGTAGGGGTACACATCGCAGCTGACATCCAGCCCCTCCTGCCGCGCCTGCTCTAAAAGCGCCAGCGCACGGGGGATCTTTTTGCCCCAGCTGTCCCGCCCCATGGCCTTCAGGTGGCTGATGTGCAGGGGGATGCGGAGCGTCCGCGCCACGGTGAGCATCTCCTCCACGGCGGTGCAGACCCCGGCGCCTTCCTGCCGCATATGGACAGTGAGGGGGATATCCTGTCCCCGCAGCGGTGCCAGCGCACGGAGCAGCTCCTCCGTGGTACAGAAGCACTCCGGCGCATAGCCCAATCCCAGCGACACGCCCAGCGCACCGTCGGCCAGCGCCTGCTCCATGGCGCGGTGGATGGCGCGGTAGTGTTCGTCCTCCAGACGCTCCAGCTCATACCCGGCGGCGGCCGCCCGCAGGGTACCCATGCCCACCAGCATCCCGGTGTGGAGGGGCAGCGCCCGCAGCGCCGCCAGATACGCCGCCATGGAGACGGCGGGCAGCGTTTCCGGTATGTCGCCGGTGATGGGCCGCAGGTAGGCGCGGATAGCGGCGTCGTGCGCGCCGCCGAAGGGGGCGGCGGACAGGCCACAGTTGCCGTTGACGATGGTGGTCAGCCCCTGCCGCAGCTCCAGCTCCCCGTAGCCGGGGCGGAACGCCGCCGCGTCGGCGTGGCGGTGGATGTCGATGAAGCCGGGGGTCACCACCTTGCCGGAGGCGTCGATGGTGCGGCGCGCTCGGGCGGCGGACAGGTCGTCCACCGCGGTGATCCTTCCGGCGGTGACGCCCACATCGGCGGTAAAGCCGGGGCAGCCGGTGCCGTCGAGCACCGTACCGCCGCGGATAATGGTATCAAACACAGTATCGTCTCCCTACTTCCCCTGTTGGGCGGGGATGGTGATGGTAAAGCGGGTAACGCCCCCGCCGCTTTCACAGCGGATAGCGCCCCGGTGCGCCTCCACGATGGCCTTGGCGATGGGCAGGCCCAGCCCGAAGCTGTCGCCACTGGTGCGGGAGGCGTCCGCCCGGTAAAACCGGTCGAAGATGTGGGGCAGCTTGTCGGCGGGGATGGCGTCCCCCTGATTTTCCACCCACAGGCAGGCGTTTTTCCCCTGCCGCACCGCGTCCAGCCGGATCTCCGTGTGGGGCGCGGCATATTTTACGGCGTTGTCCAGCAGAACGGCCACCGCCTGCTCCAGCTTCTGCCCGTCGCCCCGCACCAAAAGTCCCGGCGCAATGTCGTAGGACAACGTGTGTCCCGCCTCATACGCCACCGGCTCGAACCGCAGGGCCACGTTGGCCGCCGCGTCCGACAAGTCCGCCGTGGTATCCGGCAGACGGGTATCGCCCCGCTCCGCCCGAGACAATGTGAGCATATCCTCCACCAGCTGCTTCATCCGGCGGGACTCGGCGCGGATGTTATCCACATACTGCCGCTGCTCCGGCGCAGCGCCCTGCTCCAGCAGCTCCGTCGAGGACAGGATCACCGTCAGGGGCGTTTTCAGCTCGTGGCTGGCGTCGGACAGGAACTGCTTCTGCTGCGCCCACGCCCGATCTACCGGACGGGTCACGGCGCCGCTGAGCACATAGCTGCACGCGAACAGCACCGCCAGCGCCGCAAGGCCGATGAGCAGGCTGCCGGTCAGCAGACTGCGGAGGGTGGCCTGCTCCAGTGTGCTGTCGGTAAAGGCGATGCGGGTGGACAGTAGCCCCTCCTGCCGCAGATAGCGCAGGTGGTGCGCCGGCAGCACGCCCTCCCCGCTCTCCGCCGCCAGCGCGGCGGTGACGATCTCCGCCAGCGCCGCCTTGTCCGTCAGGTCGTAGTAGCTGTTGCCGGAGACACGGACGGTGCCGCTGGCATAGACCTCCGCCACAAAGCAGGGCAGTCCCTCCTGCCCCGGACGGTACAGCTCATAGCCGCTGCTGGGCTGGAGCGCCTGCTGTAATTGCTGGCGCACGTTGCGGGAGATGACGGCGCGGGAGGAGAAGTACACAGCGGCGAACACCGCCAGCAGCACGCAGAACACCATGCCCATGTTCAGCCCCACGACCTTCCAGCGAAGCTTGCGGATCATGCCGTCACCTCCTCCAGACAGTAGCCCACCATGCGCAGCGTTTTGATGCGCACGCGGGAGTGCAGGTGGGTCAGCTTCCGCCGCAGGAAGGAGATGTACACCTCCACGTTGTTGTCCTCGGCGGCGGAGTCGTAGCCCCATACCTTCAATATAAGCTGCTCCTTGGACACGATCTGGCTGCCGTTCTTCATCAGCAGCTCCATGAGATCGTACTCCCGGCGGCTCAGGCGGACGGAGCGCTCTCCGCAGGCCAGCAGGAACGTGGCCCTTTGCAGACGCAGATCGCCGAAGCACGTCTCGCCGCTGTCCGCTGTCTCGCCGCCTCGCCGCAGAAGGGAGCGGATGCACGCCAGCAGCTCCTCTGTTTCAAAGGGCTTTGTCAGGTAGTAATCGGCGCCGCAGTCCAGTCCCCGCACCCGGTCGCTCAGGTCGCTGCGGGCGGTCAGCATCAGCACCGGCACCGTCTCGCCGCCGGCGCGGAGCTGCTGCAACAGGGAGAAGCCGTCCAATCCCGGCAGCATGGCGTCCAGCAGCACCAGATCGTAGATGCCGCTGCGGGCGTTGTCCAGCCCGGACACGCCGTCATAGCTGACGTCCACGGCGTAGCCCTGCCGGTGCAGCAGCTCCGCCAGCGTGCCGGCCAGGCGTTTTTCATCCTCTACGATAAGAATACGCACGGGCAGTCCCCCTTTTCTCTGGATCGTCTCCTCTTATACCACAAAAAGGTGCGTTTTGCAACGCACCTTTCGTGTTCAGCTCAGACCGTTTTCCGCCAGCGTCAGCACCTGCACCAGCGATGCCTCCTCCATGCGGTAGATGGTGGGCTCGTCGTTCAGCGTCACATAGCGGCCGCCGTCCCCGGTGGGCAGGCCGATGGTAACGGTCAGCGCTTCCTCGCGGCCGGTGACGCCGGTATAGGTCACCACCAGGATCGCCTCCGGCGCGTTGAGCCCGCAGACGGCGGCAGCGCCCTCGGCGGGGGCATAGTCTACGCAGGAGGTCACGCTCAGACGGGACAGCTCCTCCACCAGCGGGGCGGTCTTCTCGGTTACATCCCGGGCGCCCACCTTCCGCACGCCGTCCGCCGACCGGATGGTAAAGCGCTCTCCGTCAGCGCCGGCAATCACGGCGGTACGCAGCGTATCCTCGGTGATGGCGGGCATAGTGGGCAGCACCGCCAGGTCGTAAATGCTGCCGTCCAGCAGCTGGAAGATCTTCACGGCGTCGTCAGACACCAGCCGCACGGAGTCGTCCTCGGCGCACAGCAGGTACCAGTCGCCGGAGGCGGCCTGATCGCCCCGTGTGAAGGTCATCGTCTCGCCGTCCGCCGTGACGGCGAGACTGGTCTTGGCGTCGTCCAAGCCGTACTCCGACAGATCGTCCCCCGCCTGCACCGGCGTGGAGGCGGTCATGGCGGCGGCAGCCTCCAGCAGTGCCGGCATACCGGCCTGATCCAGCGGGAACGTGGCGTCGTCCTGCCAGAACCAGACGCCGTCGTCGTCCCGGCGGAAGCGCAGCACCTGCGTGTCGTCGGACAGCACCAGCGCCGTGATGCCCTCCGGCGGCAGCGCCTCCTGCGCGTTGGGGTCTGCGTCGGTGTCCGGCTGCGCCTTGTGGCCGCAGCCCACCAAAAGCGCCGCTGTCAGCAGCAGCGCCAACAAATATACGTGTCGTTTCATAGGGAAATTCTCCTTTCTCGATAGGAACCATGCCAGTATACCAGCTTCGTGTACAAAAGTGAAGAACAAAACGTGAATAAACCGCCGAAAACTGAAAAAATATACTTTACAAACCATGTATTTTATGGTAGCATACCAAGGTACGCGACTGAGTCGCTGCCCCTTGCCTTAGCCCTGCGGAGCGGTCCATCTCTCCCGTGGCTCAGGATGCGGGCGTAATTTATGAAAGGTGGAAACACAACTATGATGCTGAAAGACCAGAAGACCTCCATCATCGAGGCCAATCGTACCCACGAGACCGACACCGGCTCCCCCGAGGTGCAGGTGGCGATCCTGACCGAGCGTATCAACCAGCTGACCGCTCATCTGAAGGTGCATCCCCACGACTTCCACAGCCGCCGCGGTATGCAGATGATGATCGGTAAGCGCCGTCGTCTGCTGGACTATCTGGCCAAGAAGGACATTGAGCGTTATCGTGCCCTGATCGCCAAGCTGGGTCTGCGTAAGTAAGTTGAAACAGGGTGATGTGCGTCCGCGCATCACCCTTCTTTCACATTCTGCGCCGTGTTCACATCCAACCATTAGCAGTTGAAAATGCGCCGAAACCGCCGCTTTCGGGGTGTTTTCAAGTGCTAACGGCGATGAGACCGGCACAGGATGCTATTTCACAAAAAAGGAGAAACGATATGTCGACTATCATCACCAAGCGCCAATTCCCCCACTATCACAAGTACACCATGGATCTGGCCGGCCGTCCCCTCACGCTGGAGGTGGGCAAGCTGGCTGAGCTGGCCAACGCTGCCGTCATGGTGGGCTACGGCGACACCCGCGTGCTGTGCTGCGTCACCGCTGCGCCCCGTCCCCGGGACGGCATCGACTTCTTCCCCCTCAGCGTGGACTTTGAGGAGAAGCTGTACGCCGTGGGCCGCATTCCCGGCAGCTTCAACCGCCGCGAGGGCCGCCCCGGCGAGAAGGGCATCCTGACCAGCCGCGTCATCGACCGCCCCATCCGCCCCCTGTTTCCCTACGACTTCCGCAACGACGTGTCCGTGATGTGTACCGTCATGGCCGTGGATCACGACTGCTCCCCGGAGATCGCCGCCCTCATCGGCACCTCCGCCGCGCTGGCCATCTCCGACATCCCCTGGAACGGCCCTGTTGCCGCCCTGAAGGTGGGTCTGGTGGACGGCAAGCTGGTCTTTAACCCCGACGCCGAGCAGCGTAAGGTCAGCGATCTGGACGTCACCGTGGTCTCCACCGGCAAGAAGGTGGTCATGATCGAGGCCGGCGCCAACGAGGTTCCCAACGACGTGATGTTCGAGGCCATCCGCTCCGCTCACGAGGAGAATCAGAAGCAGATCGCCCTCATCAACCAGATGGTGGCCGAGATCGGCAAGCCCAAGTTCGACTACCCCCACGCCGACTTCGATCAGGAGCTGTTTGACAAGATCGTGGCCGCCACCATGGACGATGCCAAAGCCGCTATGGATACCGACGACAAGAACGTCCGCGAGGCCCGCTGGAACCAGCTGATCGAGAAGTGGCACGAGTTGTTCCTGGAGGACTATCCCAACATGGATCAGTATCTGGACGAGATCACCTACAAGTTCCAGAAGAAGATCGTGAAGGCATGGCTGCTGGAGGGTCACCGCGTGGATGGCCGCCAGAAGAACGAGATCCGTCCACTGGACGCCGAGGTGGGCGTGCTGCCCCGCGTCCACGGCTCCGGCCTGTTCACCCGCGGCCAGACCCAGGTGCTGAGCGTGGCCACGCTGGATACCCTGTCCGCCAACCAGAAGCTGGATACCATCTGGGAGGAGACGGAGAAGCGCTATATGCACCACTACAACTTCCCCGGCTACTCCGTGGGCGAGGCCAAGCCCGCCCGCAGCCCCGGCCGCCGCGAGATCGGCCACGGTGCGCTGGCTGAGCGCGCCCTGCTGCCCGTTATCCCCCCGGTGGAGGAGTTCCCCTACGCCATCCGCGTGGTGTCCGAGGTGGTGTCCTCCAACGGCTCCACGTCTCAGGGCTCCATCTGCGGCTCTACGCTGGCGCTGATGGACGCCGGTGTGCCTATCAAGGCCCCTGTGGCCGGTATCTCCTGCGGCCTCATTCAGGACGATGACGGCAGCTTCACCACCTTCATCGACATTCAGGGCGTGGAGGACTTCCACGGCGAGATGGACTTCAAGGTGGCCGGCACCAAGAAGGGTATCACCGCCATCCAGATGGACCTGAAGAACGACGGCCTGACCATGGAGATCATCAAGAACGCGCTGGACATCACCTACGATGCCCGCGTGCAGATCCTGGATCAGGTGATGCTGCCCTGCATCGCCGAGCCTCGCGCCGAGGTGAGCAAGTACGCTCCCAAGATGCTGACCATGCACATTGATCCCGACAAGATCCGCGACGTCATCGGCAAGGGCGGCTCCGTCATCCAGAAGATCGTGGCCGAGTCCGGCGCCAAGATCGACATCGACGACGATGGCACCATCCATATCGCCTCCCCCGACGCGGAGAGCTGCGCCATCGCCAAGAAGTGCATCGACGACATTGTGTTCGTACCCGAGGTGGGTCAGCTGTACTACGGCCGCGTGGTGCGCCTGATGACCTTCGGCGCCTTCGTGGAGCTGGCCCCCGGCAAGGACGGTCTGGTGCATATCTCCAAGCTGGCTGACCACCGCATCGAGAAGGTGGAGGACGCCTGCAAGATCGGCGATATGATGTGGGTCAAGGTCACCGAGATCGACGAGAAGGGCCGCGTGAACCTGAGCCACAAGGACGCCATGAAGGAGATCGCCGCCAAGGAAGCCGCCGGCGAGCCCATCAAGTAAGCGCGTATATTTTACCGGTTTTTCTGGAAGGACCGCCTGCGGGCGGTCCTTTCGGCTGTCGTGGGGCACTCCCGGCCGCTGCGCCGCGGCACAGTGTTGCGGGGCGAAGCGGAGGTGCCAAAAAGTGCGTAAAAAAAGTGGAAAACAGGGGAAACACATCCTAACGGCGCGAAAAACCAGAAAAAGGAAAATTTACGGGCAATTATGGTAAAGCGCGCAGTTATGCGCACTTTTCCGGCGAAAACGCATTTACATAACGTATGTGGAAAACTCGGTGGAAACTGTGCAAAACCCTTTTGAGACGGGCGTTTTTTCGGTTGTCTGTCTGTTATTTTTTGTATGAACCTGTAAACTTTTTTGCGCACCGCTCTTATTTTGGCGAGCCGCCGCGCTTCTTGTCCGGCGAGACTTGCATTGACCGGAGAAATACGGTAAAATATGAAAAAACGAATGGCTCGGTGTATGCCGGAGGAAAGATATGGCGAAGAAAAACGTATACGATAACGAGAGCATCTCCAGTCTGAAGGGCGCGGATCGGGTCCGGAAACGGCCCGGTGTTATTTTTGGCTCCGACGGGCTGGAGGGCTGCGAGCACGCGGTGTTTGAGATCCTGTCCAACGCCATCGACGAGGCCCGCGGCGGGTATGGCAGGCTCATCACCGTCACCCGGTTTCTGGATCGGTCGGTGCAGGTGGAGGACATGGGCCGGGGCTGCCCGGTGGACTGGAACGAGAAGGAGGGGCGTTACAACTGGGAGCTGGTGTTCTGCGAGCTGTACGCCGGCGGCAAGTACGACAATGAGAACAGCGAGAACTATGAGTTTTCTCTGGGTCTGAACGGCCTTGGCTCCTGCGCCACCCAGTACGCCTCCCGCTATATGGACGTCACGGTGTACCGCGAGGGGAAGGAGTACCGCCTCCACTTCGAGCGGGGTGAGATCGTGGGAAAGCTGGAGAGCACGGAGCTGACCACCAACAAGAAAAGGACCGGCACCACCATCCGCTGGCTGCCGGATCTGGAGGTGTTTACCGACATCGCCGTGCCGCTGGACTACTATCAGGACGTGATGAAGCGGCAGGCGGTGGTCAACGCCGGCGTTACGTTCCGCCTGCGCAACGAGACGGCCCCCGGCAAGTTTGACACCCAGGAGTTCCTGTATGAGAACGGCATCGCCGACTACATCCGGGAGCTGGCGGGGGACGACGCCCTGACGGAGCCGGTGTTCTGGGAGGCGGAGCGCCGGGGCCGCGACCGGGCGGACAAGCCGGAGTACAAGGTGAAGCTCAGCGTGGCGCTGTGCTTCTCCAATCGGACGGCGGTGTGTGAGTATTACCACAACTCCAGCTATCTGGAGCACGGCGGCAGCCCGGAGAAGGCCACCCGCTCGGCCATGGTGTCCGCCATCGATAAGTACCTGCGCGACAACAACAAATATACAAAGGGCGAGTCCAAGATCACATTCCCGGACGTGCAGGACTGCCTCATTCTGGTGAGCAACAGTTTCTCCACCCAGACCAGCTACGAGAACCAGACGAAAAAGGCCATCACCAACAAGTTCGTGCAGGAGGCCATGACAGAGTTCCTCCGCAGCCGGATGGAGATCTACTTCATCGAGAACAAGGAGGCGGCGGAGAAGATCGCCGCACAGGTGCTCATCAACAAGCGCAGCCGGGAGACGGCGGAGCGCACCCGCATCAACCAGAAAAAGAAGCTGACGGAGAAGATCGACATCGCCAACCGCGTCCAGAAGTTTGTGGACTGCCGCACCAAGGATGTGGATCGCCGGGAGATCTACATCGTGGAGGGCGACTCCGCTCTGGGCGCCTGCAAGCAGTCCCGCGATGCGGAGTTTCAGGGTCTGATGCCCGTGCGGGGCAAGATCCTGAACTGCCTGAAGGCCGACTATCCCCGCATCTTCAAAAGCGACGTCATCACCGATCTGATGAAGGTGCTGGGCTGCGGCGTGGAGGTCAGCGGCAAGGCGGTGAAGGATCTGAACCAGTTCGACCTTGCCAACCTGCGCTGGAGCAAGGTGGTCATCTGCACCGATGGCGATGTGGACGGCTTCCAGATCCGGACGCTGATCCTGACCATGCTGTACCGCCTGTGTCCCACCCTGATCCGGGAGGGCTACGTCTATATCGCGGAGACGCCGCTGTTCGAGATCACCTGCAAGGAAAAGGGCGGCGAAAAGACGTGGTTTGCCTACTCCGAGCGGGAGAAGGCGGACATTCTCAAGGAGCTGTCCGGGAAAAAGGTGAACATCCAGCGCTCCAAGGGACTGGGCGAGAACGACCCGGAGATGATGTGGCTCACCACCATGAATCCCGAGACACGGCGGCTCATCCGTGTGCTGCCGGAGGAGGCGGAGGAGACGGCGCGGGTCTTTGACCTGCTGCTGGGCGACAATCTGGCGGGGCGTAAGGACTATATCGCCGAGAATGGCTGCCGCTATCTGGATATGATCGACGTGAGCTGAGAAAGGAACCGCAATGGCAAAGAAGAAAACAGAAGAAAAGACCGTCCACCGTCCGGCCGATCCCAATGTGATGGGCCTGCGGGGCGCGGTGGTGGAGCAGCCCATCACCCGCACGCTGGACGAGAACTATATGCCCTACGCCATGTCGGTCATCGTCAGCCGCGCCATCCCGGAGATCGACGGCTTCAAGCCCTCCCACCGCAAGCTGCTGTACACCATGTACAAGATGGGACTGCTCACCGGCAGCCGCACCAAGTCCGCCAACATCGTAGGTCAGACCATGCGCCTGAACCCCCACGGCGATCAGGCCATCTATGAGACCATGGTGCGTCTGGCCAAGGGCAACGAGTCCCTGCTGCACCCCTTCGTGGACAGCAAGGGCAACTTCGGCAAGGTGTATTCCCGGGATATGGCCTACGCCGCCAGCCGCTATACCGAGGCCAAGCTGGCGCCCATCTGCGCCGAGCTGTTCCGGGATCTGGACTGCGACGCCGTGGACTTTGTGGACAACTACGACAACACCATGAAGGAGCCGTCGCTGCTGCCCACCACCTACCCCAATGTGCTGGTGTCCGCCAATCAGGGCATCGCCGTGGGCATGGCCAGCCAGATCTGCGGCTTCAATCTGGGCGAGGTGTGCGACACCACCATCGCGTGTCTGAAAAACCCCGACCACGATATCGCCTCCACCCTGCTGGCGCCGGACTTCCCCACCGGCGGGCAGATCATCTGCGACAACGACGAGCTGCGGAGCATCTATGCCACGGGGCGGGGCGGCCTGAAGGTCCGCGCCCGCTGGCGCTACGACAAGAAGGAAAACGTCATCGAGGTCTACGAGATCCCCTACTCCACCGCCATTGAGACGATACTGGACAAGGTGGCGGAGCTGGTGAAGGCCGGCAAGATCAAGGAGATCGCCGATATGCGGGACGAGACGGACCTGAGCGGTCTGAAGCTGGCCATCGACCTGAAGCGCGGCGTGGATCCGGACAAGCTGATGGCCAAGCTGTTCCGCCTGACCCCCCTGCAGGACACGGTGAGCTGCAACTTCAACATCCTCATTGCCGGTATGCCCCGGGTCATGGGGGTGGGGGAGATCCTCACGGAGTGGACGGCGTGGCGCACCGACTGCGTCAAGCGCCGGGTGTACTATATCCTCAACAGGAAGAGAGAGAAGCTCCACCTGCTGCAGGGTCTGAAGCGCATCCTGCTGGATATCGACAAGGCCATTCGGATCATCCGGGAGACGGAGGAGGAGGCCGAGGTCATCCCCAACCTGATGATCGGCTTCGGCATCGATCAGGTGCAGGCGGAGTACGTGGCGGAGATCAAGCTGCGGAACATCAACAAGGAGTACATCCTCAAGCGGGTGCAGGAGACGGCGGCGCTGGCCGACGAGATCGACGATCTGGAGGACACGCTGGCCAAGCCCGGGCGCATTCGCCGCATCATCATCGATGAGCTGACGGAGGTGCGGAAGAAATACGCCGTACCCCGCCGCACCGAGATCGTGTACAGCCACGAGATCGAGGAGGAGCCGGAGGAGGATGCACCGGAGGACTATCCCGTCCACCTGTTCCTGTCCCGCGAGGGGTATTTCAAGAAGATCACGCCCCAGTCCCTGCGGATGTCCGGCGAGCAGAAGTACAAGGAGGGCGACGGCCCCAGCCAGTACTTCGAGGCCACCAATAACACGGAGCTGATGTTCTTCACCGACAAGCAGCAGGTCTATAAGACCCGTGCCAGCGAGTTCGGCGAGACAAAGGCCTCCCTGCTGGGCGACTATCTGCCCGGCAAGCTGGGCATGGACGCGGGAGAGAATGTGATCTTTTTGTGCCTGCCCGGCGATTACAGCGGCAGCCTGCTGTTCGCCTTCGAGAATGGCCGGGTGGCCCGGGTGGCGCTGAGCGCCTATGCCACCACCTCTAACCGCCGCAAGCTCACCGGCGCCTACTGCGACAAGTTCCCGCTGGTGCAGATCCTGCCGCTGACGGAGGACAAGGAGCTGGCGCTGCTGACCAACGAGCCCCGCGCCCTGCTGGTGCATACGGCGCTGCTGGCGCCCAAGGCCACCCGCGGCACCCAGGGCGTGCAGGTCATGAACATCAAGCCCAAATACCGGTTGGAGCGGCTGGCGGATGTGGCGGATACCGGCATTACCAATCAGGCACGCTATCGCACACGCACCATCCCCGCCGCCGGCGCGCTGCTGCGTCCGGAGGACAGTGAGGAAAAGCAACTGGAGCTTCTGTAAAAAGGAGGGCCTATGAAAAAGAGAGTGCTGCCGCTTCTGCTGGCCGCGCTGCTGTGCCTTACCGGCTGCGGCAGCTTTTTGCAGCGGGAATGGTATGAGGTCAAGGATCACAGCCCCAACAACTATGAGGGCAATGGCCGCGATGCGCTGCAAGCCGATACCTATCAGGATCTGGTCAACAACATCCTGATCCTGGTAGGAAACCACACAGCGGAGGGAACCATCTGGCTGTACTACGCCCAGGAGGATCTGGACGCGGCCGTCGCCATGGAGCGGGCCTGCCAGGAGGTGGAGCACGAGACGCCTGTTGGTTCTTATGCTGTGGAGTACCTGCAATACACGGTGGATGACTCGGCCCGCAATTATAGCGAGATCGTGGTCACCATCGGCTACCGCCGGACGGAGCAGCAACTGGCGGGGATCACGCACATTACCAACTCGGCGGCGCTGCGGGATATGCTGGTCAATGCGGCGGAGCAGGGGGAGGCGGAGTTGGTGGTGCAGTTCGGCAACACAGATTGTCAGGCGGAGGAGGTCGAGCGGATCGTCCGCAGTGTGCAGAACGGCGTGGATGGCCGCGGCTGGACGGTGAATTTTTATCCCAGCCGTGAAAATGTAGGACTGGCGGAGATCTTGATGTCGGACTGAAAAAATAAAAATGCGGGGTTGACAAAGCACGTTCTTTGCGCTATAATCAACCTTGCGTTTGCGGGCGTAGCTCATCTGGTAGAGCGCGACCTTGCCAAGGTCGAGGTAGCGAGTTCGAGCCTCGTCGCCCGCTCCAAAACCCCATCCTGTTGGATGGGGTTT